>Ga0209777_10002450_pt1 | contig 24390 bp, 26 predicted proteins | sample FrelakmetHBP12HB_FD_187147 | JGI IMG/M metagenome (GOLD analysis project Ga0209777, IMG submission 187147) | Freshwater lake sediment microbial communities from the University of Notre Dame, USA, for methane emissions studies -HBP12 HB (SPAdes)... | ecosystem: Environmental > Aquatic >... | reverse complement strand
GAGAAACAGCTAAAAAGTTAGCAGGAGAGGAAGCGGAGGCTGGGAAGAGGGCAGCGGACGAAGCGAGGGTCAGGGCGGAGGCGGAAGCGGAGGCGAGGGCCCACGTGGAAGAGCAGCTGGCAGCCGCGTTGAGGGCGAGAGAAGTAGCGGAGGCGAAATTTACTGCGGCGGCCGGGGCCGGGAGGAAGGCAGAAGAAGAAGCAATAGCCAGGGCGGAAGCGGAAGCGAAGGCGAGATCTGATCTGGAAGCCCGCTTGGCTACAGAATTAAAGGCGAGAGAAAAAGCGGAAGCACAGTTCAGAGACATAGCCGACGCGGGGAAGAAGGCAGCGGAGGAGGCGAAGGCAAGGGCGGAAGCAGAGGCAACGGCGCGGGCTGACGTAGAGGCCCGCTTGGCTACGGAATTGAAGGCTAGAGAAGAGGCGGAAGCGCGGTTCAGAGGGGAAGCAGAGGCAGCGAAGAGGGCGGAAGAGGAAGCAAAAGCGAAGGCGGAAGCGGAGGCGAAGGCGCGTGCCCGCGTAGAAGACCATCTGGCTGTTGAATTGAAAGCGAGAGAAGAAGCTGAAGCGAGGTTCACGGAGGCAGCCGGCGCCGGCAAGAAAGCGGAAGAGGAAGCGAAAACGAAGGCGGTAGCGGAGGCAAAGGCGCGTGCTGATATAGAAGCCCGCTTGGCGGCCGAGCTGCGGGCTAGAGCAGAAGCAGAAGCGCGGTTCAGAGAAGAAGCAGAGGCAGCGAAGAAGGCTGAGCAGGAAGCGAAGGGCAAGGCGGAGGCGGAGGCAAAGGCAAGGGCTGAAGTGGAAGACCGGCTGGCAGCCGAGGTGAGGGCGAGAGAGGAAACTGAAAAGAGAGCCAGAGAGGAAGCTGGGGCTGGGAAGAAGGCAGAAGAGGAAGCGAGAACGAAAGCGGAAGAAGAGGCCAAGGCGCGACTTCTTGTAGAAGCGCGGTTAGCAGAGGTGGGTAAGGCGAGGGAAGAAGCTGAAAGAAGGGCGAAAGAAGAGGCAGAGGCGAGGAAGAAGGCGGAAGCGGAGGCGAAAGCAAGGGCCGAAGCAGAGGCAAAGGCGCGGGCTGAAGTAGAGACGCGTCTGGCAGAAGAGGCGAAGGCGAAGCAGGAGGCAGAGGCGAGGAAGAAGGCAGAAGCAGAAGCGAAAGCAAAGGCAGCGGCAGGAGCAAAGGCACGGGTTGAAATAGAGGCGCGCTTGGCAGAAGAGGCGAAGGCCAGAGAGGAGGCAGAGGCCAGGCTGAGGGCAGAATCGGAAGCGAGAGCTAAGGCGGAAGAAGAGGCCAGAGCACGAGCTGAAATAGAGGCACGCTTGGCAGAAGAAGCGAAGGCAAGGGAAGAGGCTGAAAAGAGAGCTAAGGCGGAAGCAGAGGTCAGAAGGAAGGCGGAGACGGCCAGACAAAAGGCAGAGGCAGAAGCTAAGGCCAGAGCCGACGAGGCAGAAGAAGCAAAAGCAATACGTAAGACAGAAGAGGAGACCGAAAATTTCGGAAAGAAGGCGGCTATTTCACATGGACAATGGTCGATAGCGTATCCTGACGGCCGAAGCTATGTAGGACAACTAAAGGATGATCTTCCTCACGGTCAGGGAACCATGATCTTCCCCGGCGGTGAGAAGTATATGGGCGAGTGGAAAGCGGGAGAAAGGAATGGGCAGGGCCTTTTAACCCTCGCAGATGGATCCGTCTATACAGGTCATTGGAAGAAGGATGTGAGAGAAGGCGAAGGAGTATTGACCCTGGCGGGTGGACGAAAATACACAGGGGGATGGAAGGGTGATCAATTCCACGGTGAAGGAGTCGATATCTACCCGGATGGGAAAAAATACGAAGGTCAATACAATATGGGAAAATATGAAGGGAAGGGCACTTTGATCCTTGCTGATGGTACAAAATATGTGGGTGAATTTAAGAATGGGTTATCCAATGGGAAAGGGGTGTTGACATATCCAAACGGAGACCGATACTCGGGTGAGTTCAAGAACAACAAGTATCATGGACGAGGTGTACTCTCCCTGACTGATGGAAGAAAATATGAAGGTGAACTGGCAAATGGTCTGCCTCACGGTCAGGGGACTATGACATTTGCGAGCGGCACGAAATATGTGGGCCGGTTTGAGAACGGCAAATTTGTCGGATAGGAAGATTACGGATGTTCGACGAAGGATTGGGGCATTGAAAAAGCTGGTCAAAGAAATCTTCGAAAGCGGACAAGTTGACTTTGCATTGAAGGATGATACCCATGATGGTAAGGGAGTTTACGGCCATCCGGACGGGAGCAGTTTTAATGGCCTGTTTAAGGAAGGTTTTTTTCATGGGATGGGGATCTTTATATGGCCAGACGGAAGCAAGTATGAGGGCTATTGGGAGAAGGGCCTTCCAAGCGGAGAGGGAGTCTTGACCCTTGCTGATGGCAGCCGGTATCAAGGTGCATGGAAGGAAGGGGAAATCAACGGGATAGGAATATTGACCCTGCCCGATGGAAGCAAATATACGGGACAGTGGAAAAACGGCAGTAAGAACGGTAACGGGGTGTTAACACTCCCGGACGGTAAGAAGTACGATTGTGAATGGGAAAATGATATGTTCCATGGAAAGGGGACTTTGACATTCCCGGACGGTTCTATGTATGAAGGGAAATGGAAAGAAGATAAGTTTCATGGCAAGGGGGTTTTAACCCTTCCGGACGGTTCGAAACATGAGGGCGAATGGTCCGGCAATAAATTTAAATTCCTATTCAAAAAAGGGACGAGATAGTTATCAAAGGTGAGCGTCGGAATTCCGCCTTGGCGATGTAACGCCAGGGCATAATCGCAAGAAGGACGTCACTCCCTTGACAGGTAGATCCTTTGTCCCTATGTTAAAAATATAAGAAATTCATATACCTTAAGGCGAAGATGCATGATGGCGGAACAGAAGACGACCGGGTACTTGCGGACTTTTTTTGATGTGAATCAAACCATTTTCCCCCCTCTGTCTCTTAAGGAAATTCTAAAAATTTTGGTGAAGAAAACTGTCAGCTCCCTCGGGGCCAAGGCAGGAAGTCTAAGGCTTGTAGACGAACAGATCAAACGTCTGGAGCTTGCTGCCTCGCAGAACCTGAGTAAGAAGTATCTTAACAAATGTCCCTTGAGTTCCTATCGAAATTGTTTAAACGAGAGAGTTAAATGAAATATATCGATGAGTACAGAGACCGGTCACTCGTAGAGGGCCTTATCGCCGCCATAGACAAACGCGCTGAGAAGATAGGAAAAGAAATTACCCTTATGGAGATCTGCGGAACTCACACCCATGTGATCGGCCGCTTCGGAATCAAGAAACTTCTGCCGGAACACATAAGGCTTGTTTCGGGGCCTGGTTGCCCTGTCTGCGTTACCTCTATCCATGATGTAGATAAAGCCCTTTACCTTGCCGAAATGAAGAACACTATCTTTGCCACCTTCGGTGATATGCTCAGGGTACCCGGTACGGGACGCGCAAGCCTCCAGAAATCTCGGGCAGCGGGAGCGGATGTCCGGGTGATTGCGTCTACTACGGATTGTATTGATATTGCCGAGAGGAACACTGCAAAGGAAGTGGTTATGATGGGCATCGGTTTTGAAACGACGACTCCCATGGTAGCCTCTGTCGTGGACATTTGCCGGAAAACGGGGATTAAAAACTTTTCCGTCTTCTCCGTGCACAAAGTAGTGCCCCCGGCCCTCAAAGCCCTCATCGAGGACCCTTCGCTTAATATTGACGGCTTCATCTGTCCCGGGCATGTAAGTACAATCATCGGTTTGAGTCCATACAATGTAATCGCAGAAGCCGGAAGGGCCGCCGTCATTACAGGTTTTGAACCCGTTGATGTTCTGGAAGGAATACTGATGATCTTAGGTCAGCTTATAGAAGGGAAAAGAGAGGTTGCCATACAGTATGCGAGGGGCGTCAAACCCCAGGGAAACCCCCGTGCGCGGGATATCATAAACAGGGTATTCTGTACAGGAGATGCAGACTGGCGGGGGCTCGGCAGAATACCGGCAAGCGGTCTTTTCCTGCGCGATGATTTTAAAGCCTTTGACGCGCTTGAAAAATTTGACCTTCCCTCCATTCGCTCAATAGAGATCAAGGGCTGCAGCTGTGGGGACGTCCTCAGGGGCGTCATGCTTCCCGGTCAGTGTTCCTTATTCAGAAAGACGTGCACCCCGACCAATCCCATAGGTCCCTGCATGGTGTCATCAGAGGGCACCTGTGCGGCCTATTACAAGTATCATCTCGATTATTAAAAGACGCCTCTTTCTTTTTTGAAGGGGCAATTGATCTTTGTCATCAGATGATAATTACGGGAGCAAACAAAATTCAGTGATCAAGAGAGTACGCTACCTGTTTTCCGGCATTGTTCAAGGTGTGGGATTCCGCCCCTTTATCTATCGCATAGCAACAAGACATTCGCTGTCAGGTTTCGTTCAGAATCGCCCGGATGGGGTTATTGTCGAGGTCGAGGGTCCTGCGGACGCCCTCGATTCCTTCATGTCGAGTGTGAATAAAGAGCTCCCTCCCCTTGCCGACATTTCGGGAATTTCCTCAGAAGAGGTAGAAGTCAATAACGATAAGACATTCCGGATTATTGAAAGCGACGCCAGAGGCCCCGGAAAGGTTTACATTACGCCTGACATCGCCACCTGCGACGACTGTTTGAAGGAACTTTTTGACCCCGCCGATCGAAGATTCCGCTATCCCTTTATCAACTGCACAAACTGCGGCCCCAGGCTGACGATCATCAAGGATATCCCTTATGACCGGATCAATACGTCCATGTCCTGTTTCCCCATGTGTGCCCTGTGCCAGAAAGAGTATGAAAACCCGGCAGACCGCCGTTTTCACGCCGAACCAAATGCCTGTCCTGCCTGCGGACCGTCACTTAGTCTTCTTGACGGAAAAGGGAACCAGCTTTTTTATGGAGACCCCCTTCATAAGACCATCGAATTGCTTCTGTCCGGACATGTAGTTGCGATAAAAGGTCTTGGAGGTTTTCATCTTGCCGTTAATGCGACTGATGACGAAGCCATAAAAAAGTTGAGGTCACGGAAATTCAGGGAGGAAAAACCGCTCGCCATCATGGTGAGAGATGTGGAAACGGCCTTGCGGATTTCCAGGATAGGGAAGGAAGAAGAGCTGATTCTCCTATCTCCCCAGCGACCTATAGTCCTTGCCCGGAAGAGAGGGGGCGCTATAATCTCCCCCGCCGTTGCCCCGGGTGTGTCTGATTTTGGAATAATGCTCCCTTATACGCCGCTCCATCACATGCTTTTGGAAAAACATTTTCACGCCCTCGTTATGACCAGTGCAAACCAGGTGGATGAGCCCATCTGTATCGAAAACAGGGAGGCGGTGAAGCGCCTGGAAGGCATAGCCGATTTCTTTCTCGTACATAACAGAGATATCCTTATGCGGTGCGACGACTCCATTGCTACTGTATCTTCCGGGGAAAGAAGAATCATCCGCCGGTCCCGAGGTTTTGCCCCGAAACCGATAACCCTTGCGAGGTCTTATCCTCCCGTCCTTGCTCTGGGCCCCCAGATGAAGACGACCCTCTGCATCTTGAAGGGGAACCTTGCCTTCTTGAGCCCCCACATAGGGGACATGGAGACCCCGGAGGCGAGGGATTTTTACCGGGAGAGTCTCACCATCATGCAGAAGATTGCCGAATGCCGACCCGAGATTATCGCCTGCGACCTCCACCCCGCCTACTACACCACAATATTTGCAGAGGGGCTTTCGGCTTCTCGTGTCATCCGTGTACAGCACCATCATGCCCACATCGTAAGTTCTATGGCGGAAAATGGCATTGAGGGAGAGGTCATCGGCATCGCCATGGACGGCACCGGATACGGCACGGACGGCACGGTGTGGGGAGGCGAATTCCTCGTTGCATCCGAGTCGGCCTTCACACGCGTCGGCCATATAGCAACTTACCTCCTCCCCGGCGGTGAGAAGGCCATCAGGGAACCTTGGCGGATTGCCGTGAGTCTTCTTAGACAGGCATACGGTGATGACTGGCCGGATGTCGCGAAAAGCCTGGATATAGTTCCCGAGAAATCGTTCTATGAAACGATGGACAGGATAATGAAGCAGAGATTCAATTCTCCCTTGACGTCAAGTCTGGGAAGGCTCTTCGACGGTGTTGCCGCTATCTTGGGTCTTCGCCGGAAGGTTACCTTCGAGGGACAGGCGGCGATGGAACTCGAAGCCATGGCGAGGTATGGGAGCGGCAGAGTCATGCAATTCACCATCGAAGAGGCCGGAGATATCATTCACCTTGATTTCTCACCTATGATCCGGGCAATCACTAAAAGGATTCAAGCAGGAAAGGACAGCGGTGAGCTCGCCTTTTCCTTCCACCTTACCTTGCAGGTCGCCTTCTGCAAAATGGCCCGGACGATACGGGATAAGACGGGGCTGAACCAAGTCGTTCTGAGCGGAGGGTGCTTCCAGAACCGCATCCTGACCGAAGGAACGATAGAGGAGCTTGAGAAGGCGGGCTTTGATGTTTTTTTTCACCGAGCAATACCCACCAACGACGGCTGCATCTCTCTGGGGCAGGCTGTATGTGCAGGGGCGCAGGAAATGCGGTAATTGAGGGAGACCGGTCACGAAAAGGAGAAGAGATAGCTACGCATATTGAAAAGATTCTGATAACGCTACTGCTTTTGCAGGGCGTTTTCTGAAGATAGGATGACGCTTGGCGGCAAGGTTAATGATATGGCTGATCATCTCCCCGTGCGAGTAGCCCGTAAATTCAGCGGCGCATGCCATACTGGCTTCGGCGCTGACATCGGAATTGGGATTAACATCGAGTATGTAAAAAATGCCGTCCCGAAGCCTGATGTCGAGCCTGGCATAGTCGCGGCAGCCGATGGTCTTGTAAGCCAGAATACTGGTCTTCTTCAGCCGTTCATACTCGGCGTCATTGAGTGGCGCGGGCAACTGCAGGCCAATCTTCACATAGTGGGATGAGCCAGGCATGAATTTGGAATCGTAGGTGCAGAGACGATCACGCACATCGTCGAAGAGGGCAAAGTCCATTTCTGCAGGCGGCAGCATTCGAATATTGCCATTGCCCCAGAGGCTAACATGAAATTCCCGCCCGTCAATGAAGTCCTCAACGAGGGCAGGCTGACGGAATGCTTCAATTATATAAACAATTCGATCGCGCAGTTCATGAGGTGAAGTGACGACGGCATCCGTAGTTACCCCATAACTGCAATGCTCCCTGGATGGCTTCACGATCGCTGGAAAACAGTTCCAATCGTCGATATCGAGAGAATTATAAATACGCCAGCGTGGCGTCGGCACACCGGCTCTATCCAACAGTCTCTTAACTTTCTCTTTATGCCAACAGAAGCGCAGCACTTCAGGCGTTGAGCCTGTGTATGTGAAATCTAACTCCTCAAGCGTCTCCGCAGCAAGAGCTTCACTGTGCGGCACGCCGGGAATCTCTTCGCACCAGTTGAATACGATATGCCGGTCGGGGTCGTAGGAGCTGAGGCATGAACTGAGATCGGCGTTGAAGACAGGCACATTGGTTACAGGATGCCCCTGCTCTTCTAAGGCTGACTCAAAATTTGCAACTTCCTGAAGTGTGAGATCTATATCGGCTGGGTCCCATGCTTGATCGATATTGTGGAGCAATAGGACCGGTAGATCGGTGCGACCTCTCGCTAAAGGCATATTGCACTACCTCCTTTTTACAGGTTCACGTGGAGCAGTTAATGATGCTTCATATTTTTAGAAGTCGGACCCAGTGCCCACTTAAATCGGGATGCGGCCCTTGCTCCCGGAAATAGACAGTGCAATTGTTCCCTGCCCTAACAGCTCCGCGGACGTGAGAAAGTCTGTGGTACGGAGTCTTGCAATATTATCTGTCAGGCTGCTTTTTTGTTTTCGCCTCGTTTCTATGTTGTATGTTAACTTCTTCATAAAAAAAAAATCCGAATTTTTCAAGGATTTTTTTATAAATTTGCAATTTTTTTTAACGGACACGAAATCCGGAAGAAAAAAAATGAGGAGAGCTATGACAGATGGTGAAATAAATTTTACTAAAGAAGCATCATGAGGCTGAAGAAACGGCGGGCAGGACAAATTGCGAAGAAGGCCTGGTGCGCGCTTTTTCGCCTTGCCCTAAGCGGTTCCGTGCTGGCTTGACAACTTCATCGTGATGAAGCTTACTATGGCATTACCTCTTTGTAATTTTTAGAAAGCGCTCAAGTTTATCTTTTTCTTTCAGCACCTTCATTCCTAAATCCTGAAACGTCGCCGGTATGTCCGATTGTTCGCTTCGTCTCACCAACATCTGTTCATAGATCCGGGCTTTTTAATAATTGCGCTTCAAAGAGAGATGTCTATACAACATGCGTCGGCATCAAGAGGCAGGGGCATTCCGATAAATCTTTATTTCTTTTTCCAGCCAGCGGGTCCACTCCTCTATGCCTTGTCCCGTTTTACAGGAGACCTCGATTATCTTAATCCCGGGGTTCAGCTTGACGACCCTCTCCTTTGCGGCGTCCATGTCGAAATCGGCAATACTGAGATAATCTATTTTATTGATTACCAGAACATCGCATATGCTGAACATCATGGGATACTTGAGAGGCTTGTCATCGCCTTCAGGGACACTTAGGATCATCGCCTGCTTATGAGCACCCGTATCAAATTCAGCGGGACAGACGAGATTTCCGATATTTTCAATGATGACAAGATCAAGACCGGTGAGGTCTATTTCGTTGATTGCCAATTTGATCATGGAGGCGTCCAGATGACAGAAGCCCCCCGTCTTCAGCTGAACTGCCGGGATTCCCTCTTTGACGACCTTCTCCGCATCGACCACAGAATCAATGTCACCCTCGATCACGGCGATTCTCATGGCCCCTTTCATCTGCCGGATCGTCTGCAAGATAAGGCTCGTCTTTCCGCCTCCTGGTGAAGCCATCAGATTCAGCATGAAAACTTTATGCCTTCTGAGCGCATCTCTGATCTCATCGGCAAGGTCTTTATTATCGGACAGGATGTCTTCCTTGATTTCGATCAGGCGTATGTCTGCCATTGTTTTGCTCCTTATTATGAGATCGTTATATCCTTAATATAAAATTCACGGCCGGAGATCAGGGTGACCTTGGCCCCATGACATTCGGGGCAAGTGAAATCTTTCGTGTGACTCAGAGAAACCTGGAAGGTATTCTTGCATTCAGTGCATGCAAATACTATGGGCGCTCTTTCAATCTCCAGTACCGCCCCTTCTGCGATGGTGCCTTTACTCAGATAATCAAAGTAGTGCTGAATGCACTCGCCGACAAGCTCACTGAGCTCGCCTATCTTAAGTCCAATGGTAAGAACCTTCTCGGCTCCGTTCGTCTGGGCGTGTTTCAAGACGATATTAAGGATACTCTCTGTTACAGATAGTTCGTGCATTTCCTGGGCTTGAATTCGGCAATAGCCCGCTCCTTTCCAAGAAGTCTATTACATGAACAGAGCAAATATCAATTAAAAAAAGGACTGCACAAAATATCCGAGCATCTGCCATGACATGTCTTCTTTGTTATTGACACAGCAACCCCTTTCCTATACTAATCCAACAGATATCTTGCGCATGGCAATCGAAGTTTTTGGATCAAAAAATGGAACTGATTATCAATCTTGCAGATTTCTTTATTCACCTTGACCGGCATCTAGCTTCCATCATTCAGTTCTTTGGCTGTTGGACATATTTCATTTTCTTCGTTGTCATATTCTGTGAAACCGGTCTTGTTGTTACACCCTTTTTACCCGGAGATTCTCTTCTGTTTGGACTTGGCACCTTTGCCGCCCTGGGAGCACTCCAGATCGAATGGCTGTTGATCCTGCTTGCAATCGCCGCTGTAGCAGGAAATACGGTGAACTATGCCATAGGAAAATTCGTTGGTCCGAAAGTTTTTCACAAGGACAACGTTCGTTTCCTGAACAAGGAATATCTCGACCGCACCCACGATTTTTATGAAAAGCACGGAGGGAAAACGATAGTCATCGCTAGATTCATCCCGATAATCCGTACTTTTGCGCCGTTTGTGGCGGGCATCGGGAAAATGTCATACCTGCGTTTCGCCATTTATAATATTGCGGGCAGTGTTGCTTGGGTCGCGATTTTCATCTTCGGCGGGTATTATTTCGGCAATCTTCCTGCTGTCCGGCGTAACTTCACTTTTGTTATCTTTGCTATTATAGTACTATCTGTACTCCCTGTGGTCATTGAATATTTTCGCAGCCGCAGCCGATTATCGTAAGAGGAACGGTATGGAGATATAGTGTTAGCAGAAAGATATTAAGATCCATGTAACTGGGAAGGAAAATACATGAAGAAGAAGATAGCACTCTTTCTGATTCTCGGCCTCATCTTCTGTTCGGTGGCAACAGTCCGGGCGGAAAGTCCGAGCATTGTGAAAATCGGCAGTGATCTCACGATTGAGGAAGGCACGAAGGTTCACAACGTCTTGGTCATAGGCGGGCAGATTACCGTGGAAGGTACCGTTGAGAACCACGTGATCGTCATCGGAGGGTCTGTGGTTCTGGCAAAGGCAGCGGTTGTCGGCGGGAACGTCTTTTGCCTGGGAGGGATCATTGTCAAGGGGCGAGGTGCAGAAGTACGTGGTAGTGTTACGGAGATCAATTCTAATGATATCTCTCAAGCTGTAACAAATGCCCTCAGCGAAGAATGGGAAGGGTGGTCATGGATATTTGCCATTATCTCCATGTCCATTTTCCTCGGTCTCCTTATTATTAGCGTCGTGACGGTGCTTCTGATTCCGAAGCCCGTGCGTCTGATTTCAGCAGCTATTAAGGAGACGCCTTTCAAAGTTACTGTGTGGGGCCTTGGCGGCCTGGTGTTGATTGTCCCATTGGCCGTACTTCTGGCGATTTCGGTTGTCGGTATCGTCCTGATTCCCCTGGAAATGACCATCGTTCTCTGCTCAGTACTTATCGGCTTTATTTCAGTGTCACAGCTTGTCGGAAGAAAATTATTCGCTGTCCTCAAGAGGAACGATCAAAGCATGATGCGTGAGACCATATGGGGACTCGTCATCCTTTGGTTAATCGGATGGATACCTTACGTGGGCTGGATGGTCAAGGTATGCGCCATCGTCCTTGGCATGGGGGCAGTTCTCTTGACCCGCTTCGGCACCCATCAGAACGTGTAAGATCACAGATTTATCATTATTGCAAAATCGTCCTACTTATTGTAAAAATCCCATGTGACGACGCTCCCTGCAGCACTGGCCGTTCATTCAAGGGAATGACTTGAAAATCCGCCGTCCCTGATATTGCGGGGGAGTGAAACGATCGAAGCAATCCTGCAAATCGTTGAAATTTTGAGATTGCTACGCTCTCTTCGTTTGCCCGCAATGACAGATGGTGATTATGACGCAGTCTCGCCGGAGTGAAGTGAAGACAATTTTGATAATATAGGAGGACTTCTTTGGGAAAGCTTTTCGGTACCGATGGCATACGAGGCATCGCCAATGAATATCCCATGACGGCTGAAATGGCCCTGAACATCGGTCGCGCTACGGCCCATCTGTTCAAAAAGAAGGGTCATGTGGCAAAGATCATTGTCGGAAAAGATACGCGTATCTCCGGGTATATGTTTGAGAGCGCCCTCGTATCGGGAATATGCTCCATGGGAGTGAATGCCATTATGGTCGGCGTCATGCCGACGCCGGGTATCGCCTTTCTCACAAGCAGCATGAGGGCTGACGCCGGTATCGTTATATCCGCATCTCACAATCCCCTTCAAGACAACGGCATCAAGATATTCTCTTCCCTAGGATTCAAACTTCCCGACGAAAAGGAGCTTGCCATAGAGAACTTTATTTTCGCAAGCGACAACGATAAAGAGCGCCCCGCCCCGGGAGACCTGGGCAAGGTGTATCGCCTTGATGATGCGAGGGGAAGATACACGGTTTTCTTAAAACATACTTTTCCCAAGGAATATACCCTGGAGGGAACGAGAATCGTCCTCGATTGTGCGAATGGGGCGACATATAGAATAGCCCCGGACACCTTTTTTGAGCTGGGGGCTCAAGTGACAACCCTGTTTGATCATCCTGACGGGGTCAATATAAACGTCAACTGCGGGTCACAGCACCCGGAGAAACTCTCCCGCGAAGTCGTGAAGAGAAAGGCAGATGTCGGATTTGCATTCGATGGCGACGGCGACCGTCTCATTGCCATTGATGAAAAGGGTGCAATATTGACAGGTGATCAGGTCCTTGCCATCTGTGCGATGATGATGAAGAAGGGAGGGACACTTACCAATAATTTGGTCGTGCGCACCGTAATGAGCAACATCGGCCTGGGTATTGCCCTCGAAGAGATGGGTATTAATTCCGTAATGACCAATGTGGGGGACAGGAATGTCCTGGAAGAAATGCGTGCGAGAGGTGCGGCAATAGGCGGCGAAGACTCGGGTCATTTGATCTTTCTTCCGCACCATACAACGGGAGACGGCATTATAACAGCGTTGCAAGTGCTGACTGCGATGAAGACAGAAGGAAAACCTCTTTCTGAACTCGCAAAGATCATGAACGTATTTCCCCAGGTGCTGATCAACATAGACGTCAAGGTAAGGCCTGACTTATCAACAGTGCCGGAGATTGCAAAAGCGATAAAAGTCGCAGAGGATGCCCTGGGGAATAAGGGTCGTGTTTTGGTTCGTTATTCGGGGACCCAGAATATGTGCCGCGTAATGGTTGAGGGACCTACCGAAGAGGAAACAGTAAAATACTGCGAGAGAATTGCCGAGGTAGTTAGAAAAAAGCTTGCTTGAAAGAGAATATCGAGACCGGGAAGGACACTACCTGAACCGTGCTTGACAGACATTATACCTAAACTAGGATAAAAGATTATGCTCATAGGAGGTGCTGCAATTGAAGAAATCTCTTTTTTTAATCATGATACTTTGTTCATTCTCTTACACAGCATGGGCAATAAGTATAGAACTGCAAGAGACTGAGGAACAGTCTGGCACGGAAATTAGCACTCTCAAGGAGGAAAATGCCCGCATACGTAAGGATACGGCAAAGAACGATCAGGCAATAACGGATATACGCAAGAGGATCGCCGATATTGCGGCGGACATGACCGTTATCAGAGAAGACATGGAGAATTTGAAGGGAGATCGTGAGGTACTGGGAAAAGGCGAGTCTGACTTAAAAAAGGAATTCATCGATATAAGGAACCAATTTGATCAACTTTCTTCCCGCATGAATGTCATAGAGAATCTCCTTGAGATTAAGAGTGGCGCCAATCAAGCTCCCAACGCTAAGAAGGTCATCAGCGGCGATTCAAAAAGCGCCGCGCTCGGTAAGAACGAAAGGGCATTGGCTTATGACTCGGCTTATGATGCCTTTAAGAAAGAAAAGTATGGGAAGGCTCGAGAAGGATTTCAAAACTTTCTGAAGAAATATCCCAAAACGGAGTATTCTGACAGCGCACAATTCTGGATTGGCGAGAGTTACTATTCTGAAAGGAAATATGAGCAAGCGATCCTGGAATATGAGAAAGTGATAAAAGATTATCCGCAGGGCAACAAGGTGCCCAGCGCTTTGCTGAAACAGGGGTTTGCTTTTCTGAATCTGGGTGATAAGGCAAGCGCAAAACTCCTCCTGGAGCAGGTTGTAAAGAACTATCCAGGCACCGATCAGGCGCGAATGGCAAGAGCGAAGCTTGCGAAGATTAAGTAATCCCGCGTAGTATCTCGGAAACTACCTCTTTATGTTCCGCCATCACGACCTTGATCTTTCTGTCTTTTCCGGCAATTATATTGCCAAGGGCATAGCCGTCAATATCCAGGAGACAACCTATCAATCTGGGGGCGTGCACGTGCAGGAGGTGTTCAATATGCCGGTAAAGACGCTCGGCCCCATCGTTGGAGAATAAAAGCAGCCGGGAAACACGATCTCCATAGAGGGCGCCTTGGCGCTCCCGGACATTCGCAATCCCTTTTCTTTCGTTTTCCAGCTTATCAAGGATTGCTTCGAACCCGCATCGAATCTGCCCCTTGAGCCTGGCCTTCTGCAAAGCTTTTTTCAGCGGGGCACTCATCGTGATCATTGAAACATCAAGGTGACCACCGGGCCAGAGCTTTACAGTGCTGGCCATCAACGCCTGACGGATGGTCTCGGCATTGTAATCGGCTTCCAATTGTCGGGGAAACCGGATATCTGACAGGTTCATATCATGTATATCTCAGGAGGATGCAGTATTTGGTGAGAAATATCATTCCTGATAAATCTTTTGCATTGTCTCGTACAGGTAATCACGATAAGCTCTACGCCGCTTCATTTCATCGCGGTAGCCGCCTTCAAGAGCTTTCTTGTTTTCCTTGAGCTCCACAAACTCTTCGTCTTCTTCCCTAATCGCCTTCATCTTCTCTTTGAGGGCGTCTATCTTGTCTTTTATGTTCTCCTCCTTATGTTTTATCTGCGAAGCGAGCTCAGAGATTTGTTCATCCTCCCTTTTGACCTTCTTCATGGCTTTAAGATCATTCTCTTCCTGGATGAAGCGTTTGACGATCTCATCTTTGCTCATCTTATTTACTTCTTGAATAAACTCATACGGAACTGCCGCCTGTTTCTTCCCGTTTTTTTTCGCCATAAGTTCTCCCTGAATTCTCTTGCCGCCGGTTCTGTTACCATTAGCACAATCACTTTCGGCTTTTTCTTCACTGCGTGCATATCATAATTGTTGAGAAAATGCCGACAAAATATTGCCGCGTATCATGTCTACGATATTGTTTATCACTTACAGGAAGCAATGATTATTACTCCGGCAAATAATTATATCAATTCTGTCATTCCCGAGAAATTGGGAATCCAGCGAAGATACTGGATGCCGGATCAAGTCCGGCATGACAAATGGCCTGTTTAATTGCCGAAGTAATAACATTCGACTTTGCATCTGCTGTCAGGGCAAGTTAGATTGTGGCGCAATGAAGGGAGTTCTCGACTCAATTGGATTGATCAGATCAATGGAGGGTCAATTCGATTACGGCCCTTCTGCGGCTTTGCCTTGCAGAAGGCCGGGTCTCACACTACTAAACACCGAGGTAGGCTGTCCGGACGTGTTCGTTGTTGAGCAGCTCTGCACCAGTCCCCTGAAGGGCTATCTTTCCATTTTCCAGGACATAAGCCCTGTCAGCAATGGCGAGCGTCTGTTTTACGTTCTGTTCTACGATCAGTATTGTTGTTCCTTCTTCTTTTATTCTTTTTATGACGCCAAATATTTCCTTCACAAGGATAGGAGAAAGACCAAGGGATGGTTCGTCAAACATCTGTAGTTTTGGTTTTGACATGAGTCCCCTTCCAATGGCAAGCATTTGCTGCTCACCTCCGCTTAAGGTTCCTGCAAGCTGCCCCCTTCTCTCAAGAAGCCTTGGAAACAGTTCGAACACCAATTGCTTGGTTATTTCACGCTCCTTTTTTGCCTCCCCTTTTAATGAGCCCATGTCGAGATTTTCTTCCACGGACATTTCTACAAAAAGCCTTCGCGCCTCCGGCACATGGGCTATTCCCAGTTCGATTAACCTATAAGGTTCCACCTTATGAATAGGTATATCATTAAAAAGTATCTCACCATTCCTGGGTCTCAGGATGCCGGATATGGTTTTCAGGGTCGTTGACTTTCCCGCCCCGTTTGCCCCAATGAGGGCTACAATCTCGCCTTTCTTTACATTAAAGGAAATGTCCCAGATCACCTGGACGTCGCCATAAAAAACATCAATGTTCTTGATCTCAAGCATTGTGTTCCTCTCCCAGGTAAGCCTCAATCACAACGGGATTATGACCAATCTCTGAAGGTGTGCCTTCCGCTATTTTTTCACCGTGGTTAAGTACGACAATTCTATCGGAGACAGCCATGATGACCTTCATATGGTGTTCGATAATGAGGATGGTTATACCTCGATCTGTCCTTATCTTTTTTACAATCTCGATCTGCTCGTTAATCTCTGTCGGGTTGAGTCCTGCAAAGGCCTCGTCGAGCAGGATTATTTCAGGCTGTGTGGCAAGGGCGCGGGCGATCTCGAGTCTTTTTCTTTTGCCGAGGGGAAGTCCTTTGGAGAGGACATTGATGTCGTCGGAAAGGCCGGTAAATTGCAACGCTTCGAGGGACACCTTCTCTGCATCTGCCTTGCTCTTGGTCCTTATGAAAGCCGAAGCTATGACATTGTCGAGGGTTGACATCCTCTGCAGCGGTCTTACCACCTGAAATGTTCTTGCCACCCCCATCTTGCACAATACATGGGGTCTCAGGTTTGTAACCCTTTTCCCTTTTAAGTACACATCGCCTTTTGTAGGATGGTAAAATCCGTTGATCACATTAAACAGGGTTGTTTTTCCCGCGCCGTTCGGGCCGATGAGACCAAGTATCTCACCTTTGTTCAGTACAAAGGAAACGTCTGCGACGGCGGCAAGTCCGCCAAATCGCATGGTAACATCTTTCACCTCGATGAGACTCATGATGACGCTGCCTTTTTGCTTTTGAAGGGTTTTAGTAATTTTCGAAAATCGCCGACAATGCCATTTGGCAAGAACAAGATAATTGATATGAGAATGACGCCAAAGATGGTCATGTGTGCGGCCCCTATATACGGGAGAGAGCGTATTTCTTCCGCAAGGAAAACCATGATGACGGCGCCTACAATGGGGCCCCAGTACGTAGCAGCGCCGCCCACCATAACGACCATCACTGTTGTTATGGAAATGTCATAGAGGGGAAATACTACACCGGGATCAATATATCCCATGTAGTTCATGAAAAAGGCGCCTGCAATACCAGTGAGGACACCGCTTAAGCAGAGAGAGATTGTTTTATAAAGGGTTGTGTCTATTCCGAGGGACTCCGCAGCGTCCTGATCTTCCCTTATTGCCACAAAATAATATCCGAGTTTGGATTCCATGACTATTTTAATGAGGACATATGTTCCCGCAGCAATGAAGAGTATGACGTAGAAGTACCACGTCTTTTCGACCCATGTCCTTTCCCTTATCATTATTCCCATGTTCCCCTGGGTGAAATCGACGAGGTTTTCTGCGGTAACCCGGCATATTTCGCCTAAGGCCAGGGTGGCGAGAGCAAAATAGGCGCCCCGAAGCCGCAGACATATATACCCGACAATCAGGGAGAGCGCCGTGAGTATGACAACGCATGCCGGTATGCCCCACCAAGCCGATATTTCTAAATGGTAATAGAGAAGTCCTGATGTGTATGCGCCAAAGCCGAAGAAGGCAGCATGTCCAAAGGAAACCTGGCCTGTATATCCACCCAGGATGTTCCATGCCATACCGATTACGGACCACATTAAAACAAGGATGAGTATGTGCATGACATAAGAGCTGAGCTCCATGAACGGGACGACGCAAAGGCTGGCAAAGATTATGAGAGGCAGGTGTTTTTTCATTTTCCCAACCTCCTCTTCCTGATGATCGATGCAATCCCTCCAGGTAAAAATATAAGGGCTGCCACGAAGATTGCGAATCTTCCCACAGGCGCCCATCCCATCCCGATATAGGTGGCTGTCATGGACTCAAAAATACCGAGGATCAATCCCCCGATTACGGCACCGTTTGTTGAACCCATGCCGCCGATGACCGTAATAACAAACCCCACGTTGGTAAATTGTTTCCCCAGCGCCGGGTAGAGATAATAGATAGGGATGAAAAGACAGCCGGCAGCCGCAACAAGGACCAATCCGATACCGAAGGTTACCATCCTCACCCGGTTTACATTGACGCCCAAGAGGAGCGCCGCATCAACGTCCTGTGCTGTGGCTCTGATAGACTTCCCCGTATCTGTCTTGGTGAGGAATATCCATAAGGCTATTGTGATAATAACCGCAACGACAAACGACAATGTCCACGGCATGGAAAGGGACAGTTCTATGGGAGAATCCGTCCAGTAATCCGTGAGATACCAGGCATTTGAGGCATAGCTTACCGGCGTGGACCTGTAGTCTCCCGTGAAAAATACCGTTGCGAGGTTGGAGAATACCATAGCCAGACCTACGGTGAGTATCACCAGGTTATGGGGCAGTATGGATTCCACCTTCATGACAGGGGTTAACAGGTACTTTTGAATTACAAGGCCGAACAAGAAGAGCGCGGGGGCAGCAATAAACACAGAGACATAGGGGTCTATATCAAACAGCGTAAAGAGCCAGTAGGCGATATACATGGCTATCATCATGAAATCACCGTGGGCAAGATTGATGACCCTCATGACGCCCATAATAAGAGCCATGCCAAGGCCAATCAGCGCATAAAGCCCCCCTAACATGAACCCGGCTATCAGGGTCTGCAAAAAGAGTTCAAGCTGCTCCATTCATCTACCTTCTGCTACCTTCGCTCTCTCCATTTCGGGATAGGGTACACATATTTCGCGCTTGCATATTTCTCAGGCCAGATAGTTTCGTGTTTACCTTTGATGACCTGCATCACGAGGGTGTCCATGAAGTTCTGGTTCGTGTAGCCCTCTTTATCCTGAAATCTTACAGGGCCGAAGGCCGTCGTCATGTTTGTCGATCTCAAGGCCACGCGGATGTCATCCGGCTTCCAGGATCTTGCCCGGGTAAGGGCATCCTTTATAACATAAAGGGCTGAATACGCCTCTGCACCATGATAGGAGGGGTAATCCTTGTAGAGTTTCTTGTACTTTTCTGCAAACTCCCTTGCCCCGGGATACGCTATCTGGGGACTCCAGAGGGTGGCTGTCATGACAAGTTCTGAAGCCTCTTTCGCATTCTGTATAAATTCCGGGATGGCAAATCCCGCAGCGCCGCCCGCGTATAGCTTTGCGTCAATCCGCAATTCTTTTATCTGTCTCATGAGGAGAGCCGCATCCATAACATACGACACCATGTAGATGACATCAGGCTTAGTCGCTTTTACTTTCGATAAAATCGGCCTGAAATCCACCGCGCCTTTTTCATACTGTTCCTTTACGAGGACCTTCATGCCGGCCTTCTGCGCCTGATGTACCATATCCTCGGCGCCGGAGGTTCCGAAGTCCGAACTCTCGTAAAGAATTGCGATTGTCTTTGGTTTCACGACTGTATTAAGGAACGACATAAGTCCTGTTGCATAGTATGCGTTCGTGGGGTTCAGGCGGAACACGTATTTGTATTTCTGCTGGGTAATATCATCCGTTGCACCGGTGACGACCAGATAAGGGACCTTTCTTTCCTCGGCTACCGCGGAAATCGCTTTCGAACAGGAAGAACTGTACTCGCCGAAGACTACCGGCTGTTTCTTCACATCGATGAGTCTCTCAACTATTGACCGTGCCACTTCCGGTTTGCCCTGGGAGTCCTCAAATTCCAGGACCACCTTTTTGCCTTTTATGCCTCCCTTGGCGTTTATTTCCTCCTTGGCAATCTCATAGGACTTCTTTTCTATTTCTCCGAATTTCGCGTTAGTGCCGGTAAGGGGAAGAGGGATACCCAGCTTAAGTACATCCTGGGCGTACGCGCTTACTGAAAAAAGACTAACGATAAAGATTAGCGTGACAAAGATAGACAGGCGTTTCATTTTATGCTCCTTATTAAAGACGGGATATAGCACATGATAAACCGCGCTATAGCGGATTTGAATATGCTGTTTCTTAAAAGAATTTACTCTACAAGTCAAACAAAAATATTTTGTAAGAATTCTGTCTGTTAAATGCAAGAAATTCTGGCAGAGATTAATTCATTATGTCCGCAAATGACTTAGGATAGGGCCGGCGTTATTTCCTTTCAATGGGGAAGGTCAAAGTCGCTCCGAGCGATCCTATGCCGGATACAAGCGGCACAAAGGACAGAACGAGTATCGAGTAAATAATCCTTGCAATCCCCTTGGTATCCAGTATGTCGGGCTCAAATATTCGCAAGAGTAGGGCGCCGGTTGCGGCAATGAGAAGAATGCATGATAGTATGATCTTTAACGTCACCGCCCTCACCGGTCGCGCCAGATAGTTTAACCACCAGGTAAAGAGACCCGTCAGTATGGCCACCGGCAAGGATAACAGCCCGGCGATGAGACAGTGCAAAGCCGTGCTTTTAAAGGAATCTGCGCCATAAAGCAGATACAGAATGTTAAAAAGGACAACGGACAAAAAGAAGACGATGGGAAAGTGGACTGTCATGGGATGAGGGTGCCTTTCGAGAGAAGGAAAACGACCGATAAGGGACGATAGCATCGCCGGTATAACTCTCACGGCTTCTGTCTTCTCCCTTAGAATCCCCACCTGCGGGTATCTCTCAAAGACCTCCTCACCGTGAGGAGCCGCCTCGATATCTGCGCTGAGATTGCGGGCCGCGCGGTGGCGCTTCATGTGCAGGCCGCCTGCCCATAGTTTGCTTCCGCTTACATCAAAGACCTTTCCCCGATATGCAATATAGACAGGTTTTCCGTCTTGCCCGTTGAATTGCGCCAGAGTGTCCGAAGCAAATTCCTTCATTGATAGAGTTCCTGATATTCAGTAAAATAAAAGGCGTTGCAGAGAGTAGCATCAAAAAAAGGGTTAACCGATTTAAGTTAACCCTCAATTGATTATATGGTGGAGCTGACGAGGATCGAACTCGTGACCTCTTGAATGCCATTCAAGCGCTCTCCCAGCTGAGCTACAGCCCCACGACAGGCGCATCTTCAATAAGGTTTGGAAAAATAGCATACGGGTTTCGCGCGTGTCAATACATTTTTCTTGACAATTGGTAAGCCCTTTAATAGAGACAGACTGTGCCGGAGTGGTGAAACTGGTAGACGCAGGGGACTCAAAATCCCCCGCTCGCAAGGGCATCCCGGTTCGATTCCGGGCTCCGGCACCAGGTAGATAAAGCTGTCGGTCAATGTTAGCCGACCTTCTGAAATTCTCATTCTCTATTCGTAATCCTGTTATTTATAACTTGGCCTTTTTCTTATCCAGGGCGGCATTGAATTTTTCCGCATTTATGACGAATCTCTCATGGGTCGCCTCGGATATCTTTTCCACGTCGTCATATGCTTCCATGGAAAAAGTCAGTTTGCGTCCTTCCATCTTTTCCAGCTTCCCCTTGACGGTGACTGTCATTCCCTCAGGAGTGGCCGCTGTATGGGTCATATTCATGCCGATACCAACGCTCTGTTCATTGGGCCAGTCAAGATGAGGATTGAGGGCCTTGATACAGGAAAATTCATACAGTCCTAAAAGGAAACCTGTCGCAAAAACTTTGGGCATGATATGCCCCTCACTGAATTCCGGATAAATAAAAGGCACCGTTTTGTTTTCCGGAACCTTGTACTTGAACTCCACAGTCAGTCCGGGTTGCAAGGAATCTTTCATGGCAAACCTCCATTTTGTAATGTGAACGGCATCGCCCGCAATAAAGCGAAATTTTCTAAATAAGTCAAACACAAAAAATAACCTCCCCCAAAGGACTTTATGTGGTAATCTGAAGGGCAAAGACGGGCCGGAAATGCTATCAACAATCAAGAGCGCCAGATTGCCAATGAGGAACTCTATGGACGATCATACTGCCTTGAGTCAACTTGAAGGGCTGGCATATATGCTCGGCATTCCTGTGCGCTATGAAAAAATAGCGGAGGAAGATGTGGCGAATGCGGGGGGGCTCTGCCGGTTGAGAGGAGAATGTGTCATAATTGTGAACTCCAGGTTGGCTGTGAAAGATAAAATCCAGACCCTGGCAAAGGCCCTGAAGAATTTTGACCTCCATGGTGTTTACTTGCGACCCGCCGTAAGAGAGTTATTGGAAAGATAGACATTCACATATTTCATGCCAGTAAAGCAGGTGATCTACCTCCTGTTCAGATAAACACGCCCTGTTATTCTTTTTTTAAAAGTTAGCATCAATAATCAGTTGCATGTCAATATTGTAAGAATCCTGCAAGACGCGCCGTGTCTATCATCTGACCCTCAGCAGTCGGTTAAGGCATTTAGAATAGGAAAATCAGAAAATGACCAATGGATGTATGCAGGATCTTATCGTAGGATAAAATCAAAGCTCTATTTAAGTGAGTTCCTAATAAGGGGGATGCGCCATGCAGAAAACAGGTCAAAAAGCGGAAGTCAGGAGTTTCGGCAAGCCCGATGAAGTAAGAACTTTTCCGAAAGGAAAGCTGGAACTCTTAAAAATCGGAGGCGCAACAATCGGACGCGCCACATTCGAACCAGGATGGAAATGGTCCACCTCTGTGCAGCCCCTTGTAAAGACAAAGAGCTGCGAAGCGCCGCACTTTCAGTATCATCTCTCGGGGACCATAAAGATCGTGATGGACGACGGAGCGCAATTTGAATGCAGGGCGGGCGATGTATCGTTATTGCCCATGGGTCACGATGCCTGGGTAGTTGGGAACGAACCTGTCGTGGTCGTGGATTTTCAGGGCATGATAGACTATGCGAAGACATCCTCATAAGATCAAATTCGGAGGCAGAATGTTCGACCTCCTTCGGTCGTTTCTCCCTGAAAGAGATATAGGCGGATTTAGCCATACATCGTTGGGGAGCTGCCGGAAGCCCGATGTGTTCATTTGCCCTATCCCCAGGAACGGGCTTGATGTCAAAGTCAAGTTCCAATTTATGCGGCTTGCGCCTTTTTCCGGACTTTTCTTCGAGATGCGGAGTCAAAGGGCGGCAGACGGATTAAGGGGAAGATAAATGCACCCGCTATGGTGGAGTTCCAGGTAAAGAGGTAAGAGCTTGGCTGACGATACGCCTGATATACTGCTTATAGACGACGACAGATACAGCGTGGAGTTTATACTCGAGGGCCTGACGCAGCATAATCTCAACTATAGATTGAAAGTCTTTAGAGACGGCGGGGAAGCCCTGAATTATCTCTTTCCGAACGAAGGGAAACCCCCTCGCGATTCATATGAACTGCCCAAGGTGATCATCCTAGATCTGAAACTCCCCAAGGTTAACGGTTTTGAGGTTCTTCGGAGAATCAGGGCCGGTGAGAAAACGCAAATGATACCGGTCGTTGTTTTTACATCATCAACTGATGATGGCGAAAGGGTGGAGAACTACAGGCTGGGGGCAAACAGCTACATCGTAAAGCCTTTTGAGCATGAGAGCTTCGTCAATACAGCCGCTGAAATAGGCCTGTACTGGACATCGCAGAATATGCCCCTCTGATGAAAACGGACAGTAATGAGATCCGCTGCCGTTTATCTTCCTCACGTCCTAAAGCCCTTCCTTGACCTCGGCGAACCTTGGTCCCATTCCTATTTTATAATCCATCTCCTCCGCAGGGTATGGCTTCAAGATAGAGAACAGCATCGCCCTGTCTTCCGTGGTATCGCTGATCCAGATATGCTCCTCTTTCTTTGGCACGATTGCGGGCATCCGGTCATGGATGGGCGCTATCAATTTATTCGCTTCCGTCGTGATGATTGTACAGGATCTAATCTCCTTCTTGTCCGGTGATGTCCACGTCTCATAGAGACCGGCAAGGCCGAAAGGCTCTTTCGACTTGAGATGGAAATATAACGGGACCTTCTTTGCGCCTTCTTTCTTCCACTCATAGAAACCGTCGACGACGATGAGGCAGCGTCTTTTCGAAAAAGCGCTCCCGAAGCTCGGCTTTTTATCGATGGTCTCGGCCCGCGCATTGATGAGCTTATACCCTATTGAAGGGTCTTTAGCCCATGCCGGGATGAGTCCCCAGAGAAAAGACGCGAGCGAGTTCCGGCCCTCCCGGTTGATAACGGCGGGGATATACTGGCCCGGAGTTACATTCCAGTTCGGCTTGAATTCATAAGAACCGTCCCGGACGGCGAATCCCTCCGAGATGGCCGCCGCATCAGAGACTAAGGCAAACCGGCCGCACATATTTAACTTCTCCAAATAAAGATAACTTTTATAATAAATAACAATTTCGATGGATATGCAAATTTTTCCTTGACAATAGAACGATTGTTCTATATATGTGAGTTATGGAGAAAAAGAGAAACGTCAAAACAGTCGAACGCAAAATCCAGTCCTTCTATCGCAGGGAGAGGAGAATGCCTACATATAAAGAGATGCTCAACCTTCTCGAAGTCCGGTCTAAGAGCGTCGTCTACTATTGGATGGATAAACTTTGCGCCACGGGCGCCCTCGCGAGAGATGCAAAGGGATTTCTTAAGCTCCTGAGAATAGCTCCTGGCATCCCCGTGGCCGGAGCCATAGCTGCCGGGTATCCGTCACCTGCGGAGGAAGAGCTTCGGGACATTATTTCCATCGATGAGTATCTCATTACACGGCCGGAATCTTCCTTTCTTGTCAAAGTAAGCGGGGACTCGATGACAGGCGCCGGCATCATGGATGGCGACATGGTGATTGTGGAGAAGGGAAGGGAGCCGAAGAATGGGG
>Ga0209777_10002449_pt1 | contig 24390 bp, 21 predicted proteins | sample FrelakmetHBP12HB_FD_187147 | JGI IMG/M metagenome (GOLD analysis project Ga0209777, IMG submission 187147) | Freshwater lake sediment microbial communities from the University of Notre Dame, USA, for methane emissions studies -HBP12 HB (SPAdes)... | ecosystem: Environmental > Aquatic >... | reverse complement strand
CTGTTATTTCCTTTGAACGTGGGAGAAAAATCAAACAGATATTCTACCTTTTGATTGGTATATTCGTAGCCACAATCCTGTTTATCGCTGTCGGCTTGCTCCCAACTATCGGAATCATCGCTCTTATCGCGGGAATGTATTATCTCCTGAGAAAATTCTCTGTTAAAATACAGCAACGACTCGCTTTTAGTGCGATTACTGCTGCAATCATCATCGTGATTATTTTCCTTGGAATCATCCTTGCATACATTGTCTCAAACGGCATAGGTGCGCTCAGTTGGGACTTCATCTCAACCGGACCAACGAACCTCGGTCGATCAGGAGGAATCTTCCCTGCTATTGTAGGAACTTTATATCTTGTTGCTGGTGCAATAGCAATCGCACTGCCCTTAGGCGTTGGTGCAGCGATATACCTCCATGAGTACACAAAAGAAGGAATCGCCACAAAAATTATTCGCGCAGGCGCGGACCTGCTCAACGGAACCCCATCAATCGTGTTTGGATTATTCGGATTTGCGTTTTTTGTCCTCTACCTCAAACTAGGATTTTCACTCCTAGCCGGACAAATCACCCTCGCGTTCATGATCCTGCCAACGATTATTCGAACAACAGAGGAAGCATTAAAATGTGTACCCCAGTCATTACGAGAGGGAAGTTACGCTCTCGGAGCCTCAAAATGGCAGACGATACAAAAAGTCGTCTTACCTCCTGCCGCGCCAGGGATCCTCACTGGTGCCATCCTTGGAATCGGACGAGCAGCTGGCGAGACCGCACCGATATTGTTTACCGCGGTGGTGTTTTCCGATTTTATCCCATCCTCCATTTTACAACCAGTCAATGCATTACCCTATCATCTCTTTACTCTGGCGACATCTATCCCAGGGTCACAGCAAAATCAGGCGGGAACCGCACTCGTGCTCTTACTCCTGGTGATAGGGATTTATTTCATCGCGATTCTCCTTCGAAATCGGTTTAGAAAAAAAATGAGATGGTGACCAAACCATGACGTATGAAGACGAGATAATACGAACAGAGAACCTGAGTCTCTGGTATGGCGAAAAACAAGCGTTATACGATATTTCTATGGGCATACGGCCGAATAAAATCACGGCGCTTATTGGTCCATCAGGCTGCGGCAAATCCACGTTAATCCGATGCTTCAACCGCATGAACGACGTTATCGACAAATGCAAAATAACAGGAAAGATTTTCTTCCATGGAAACGACATCTACGGGCCTGATGCTGATGCGGTTGAGGTACGGAAAAAAATCGGCATGGTGTTCCAAAAACCAAATCCCTTCCCAAAAACCATCTATGAGAATGTCGCGTATGGCTCAAAAATACAAGGGATAACCAATAAAAACGAGCTTGATGGCATCGTTGAAAAAAGCCTCAAGAATGCTGCACTGTGGGAAGAAGTAAAAGACCGATTACATGAATCAGCCATGGGACTCTCCGGTGGCCAGCAACAGCGACTCTGCATCGCTCGGTCACTCTCCATCGAACCAGAAGTCATCCTCATGGATGAACCTTGTTCAGCGCTTGATCCTATCGCGACAGCAAAAATAGAGGATTTAATGACCGGGCTGAAAAAGAGATATACCGTGATTATCGTTACCCATAATATGCAACAAGCTGCACGAGTCAGCGATTACACCGCGTACATGTATCTTGGTAAATTAATTGAATATGGTGAGACTGATCAGATTTTTGAAAATCCAAAAGAGGAGCTGACCGAAAATTACATCACCGGACGATTTGGATGAGGTGAACAAATGGTAGAAAAATTCCATATCGAATTAGAAAAATTAAAACAAAATGTTATGCAAATGGGCGATCTCTCCACATCTATGTTATCGACCTCAGTCGAGGCGTTAAAGGATCTTGATTTGGAGAAGGCTGAATGGGTCAATTCAAAGAAAAAAGAACTCGCGAAATTCAATGTCGATTTGGAAGAAGAGGCATTACAGCTAATAGCACTCTATCAACCAATGGCACGGGACATGCGGACCATCGCGTGTTGCCTAAAAATGATCGTTGATTTGAATCGAATCGGACGATACGGCAAAGATATTGCGAATGTTGCAAAAGAAATCGCACCAGGACCACATATCAAAAAAATCATCAGTATACCTCACATGAATGAGCTGGTTCAAAGCATGATTCATGATGCGTTTACCGCTTTTCAAACATGTGACATCTCTCTTATTAAAGGTTTTACAGAGAGGGACAACGACGTTGATTCCCTTCGGTATTCCATTTTCCGTGAATGCTTATCGTATATGGTGGAAAACCCGGCGAATATCACCATTTGTACTCATTACATCATGGTCGCTCGCTACCTGGAACGCTGCGGCGATCACGCCTGTGACATGGCCGCAGAGATCCATTATATGGTGACTGGACAACGGATTGAATTAAAATAAAAGAAGAGATGAATCGAATGGCCTTAGAAAGGAGATTGCTCTTAAAATCAATAGGTTTTTCATTACTTATAACAGTTCTTTTAATGGCCATTGCGTATCTTCCATTCTGGGAAATTTTGAATGATACAGAAAGAGCAATCTTCCCCATATACGGCTTTGTTAGTTCAATGATAATTTTTTTCATTTTGACAGCTGTTTTCTATTTTGATATACGAAGGATATTAGAGAGAAAATCACTCTGAATACAACAATACTTCATTTTTACGAGGAAATTATAACCCTTTCTCACAACAAATTATATATAATAGAAGATGAATTTATTTTCTTATATAAATAACTATTATGGGGGAAAAACATAATACTCTTGTTTTCCTCTTATTTCGTCCCTTGCCTGAGATTTATCTAAGAAAAAAATATGGAGGAAGAAAAACATGAAATCGAATGCCATTTTCAAAACAATTTTGTCTCTTCTGGTGCTGTGCATACTTCTGCTTTCATCTTCACAAGCAATGACTATTACAAATAAAATAAAAACAAAGCACACTTTGGAGAATTCAGGATGGTACTGGAACCCATCGTATCCGAATTATGCACCCGCAGGAATACCTGACTTTGATCAAAAACAGGACCGATGGAAAAAAATCTCACCAGGTCCAAACGGAGTGATTGATTCCGTCGTCGATGGAGACGATATATTAAATATTGAGGAGAACTGTATCGCTCCGGGACCAGACTGCTCGTTGAATAGCACCGTTGCCGGCGATGACCTAGAAGAATGGATATACAGCGGTCCTGCTACGGTCGCAAATTGTTTCTGGTGGTTGGACTCAAAGTATTCTGACCCTGCCGGTACTCCAGGGGATGGACTTGATCAATTTGCATTGGTTCAAGACTATGGAGCTGGCGATGATCACACCTCAAATAATGCTCCTCTGCTCATTGATAATCTTGCGCGAGCCATGAACACCACCCAGAAAGGAACCACGTGCATCAGTGATATGTCTTCTGCGATTACCAACTGGTGTAATACTACTGGATTATCAAATAAATTTACGGTGAATACCTTTGACCAGCCGACCTTTGGATTCATTGAGCAACAAATTGAACAAAGTCAGGAAGTGATCCTGTTGTTAGGTTCTTATGATTATATAATTGGTGACTTGGAAGCCGACCAATACCAAACGAATGGACCACTCTCTGAATTACTCGGATCTTCTCCGTGGTGGGATTATCAAGAGTTTGTTCCTACCACGACTCGACTGGACTCACTCCAGATTCTCCTCCAAAGTGTACAGCCAACCCCCTGTGATATTCAGGTGAATGTGTATGATGCCCCACAAGGGACACCCATTGGAACAGCGATACTAAATCCTAGTATTCTAACCCAACCAACATGGATACAGATAAACATGACCCCATTTGTTTCCCTCACCCCAGGATCATTGTATTATTTTGATGTCGTTCAATTATCCTCAGATAATCACTATGAATGGTTCTACGATATAGGGAATCCATATCCCCCTGGCCAAGGATGGATGCGCGGTGTCCCCTACGATCCGCACACGAACGCCTTTGACTGGGCGTTTAAAACCGAGTTCTATAGCAGACCCCCCGGCTCGATTCGACGAGAAGGACATTATGTGACCTGCGCGGGAGTCAATGCAGCAGGCCCTATGATTGCCATCAGCGACCCGACACTTGACATCGCTAATGCGTCGCAAAATGATCATAACGACGCTCAGTACGTCTCCCATGATACCTATACAATCCAAAACGGGACGCCTCAACCAGATATCAACACCCAATGGTGGCTGCCTGAGTACCCAGGATTTGGTCAGTACACTGTCGTTGAACAAGCAGTAGTTATTTATACGGCTCCAGATACTACGCCTCCGACCATCGAACTCACCAAACCAATCAACGCTTTCTATTTCTTCAATAAGCAAATCTTCCCACTGTCTGTACCGGTTATTCTCGGGATGATCGATATCAACGTCACCGCATACGACGTCGAATCAGGGGTTGACCACGTGGATTTCTATATCGACAATCTCTACAGAGGAAATGACACGTCCGCACCGTTCAGCTGGACCTGGAGTGACAAAGCGTTCTTCGTCTATCTTATCAAGGTAGTTGCCTTCGATAAAGCAGGAAACAGTGACTCAAAGGAACTGCAGGTCTGGAAGTTTTTCTAAACCCTTCTCAATCTTTTTTTTTTCTATCAGATGCAAATAGATTTTTTCACTCTCTATAATAATCTATTTCAATGAATGCACGGATATCGATGAAGAGGCAGATGCGTACAAAACTATTATTTGTTGAACCACCACGGATTTCCTGGTTTGTCATGGGGGAGTACCTCCCGCCACCAGCGGCACTGTTGATTCTTGCGGCGTACGTTGAACGAGAACTCCCTTACGTTGAAATCGACATCGTTGACTGCCAAGGCGACCGACTTGACTGGGACGGTCTAGAAAAATATATCACCTCAGCAGATCCAACCATCGTGTTGACCTCAGGGTTCACCACCAATGCATACTCCTGTGCGCGAACCTGCGAGATAGCAAAAAAAGTGAACAACGACATTGTGACGATTGCTGGTGGAATCCATTTCTCATTCACCCCAGATGAATCACTTCGGAGTTTCCCGGAAATCGACTATATTGTGCATGGAGAAGGGGAGCTTACTGTGGTGGATCTTATTCGAACAATAGTAGCTGAAAAAAAACCACACGACGTTAAGGGAATCTCTTTTCAAAAGAATAAAAAAATCATCCATACTCCTGCCCGCCCCTTGATAAGTAACCTTGATAGTTTACCATACCCGGCGTATCATCTCGTTGAGAAGAACCTGAAACGGTACCATTTCACGATGATGGCAGGGAGAAACACCCAGTATATGATTGTTGAAGGAGCTCGGGGATGCGAGCATCATTGCTCCTTTTGTACCCAGTGGAGCCATTGGGGAAGCACATGGCGGACGAAATCAGCGAAACGCATCGCCGATGAAATCGAATTCTTAAATGAAACATATGGCGGAGTTTTCCTCTGGTTTACCGATGATCATATGAACATTCGCCAACGCGGAAAACCATTATACAACGAGCTGAAGAACCGCCAATGTAAAGAAGATATCATGCTGTTTTTCCAAGCGAGAACCGACGATATCGCAAAACATCCAGATCTTATCACAAACCTACGCGAAATCGGCACACACTGGATTTTAACAGGCGTTGAAACAAATTCAGAAGAAATGCTGAAAGAATATAAAAAAGGAGCAGAAACATCAGATGCGACTCAAGCGATAAAAGTGTTACGACAAAACGATATTTTTTCCCAAGCGATGTTCGTCATCGGCTCACGAAAAGACACCCATGAATCCATTGACCAACTCCGGCAGTTCTCCCAGAACCTCACCCCTGATATCGCGATCTATACAGCATTGACTCCCTTCCCAGGCACCGTGTATTATGAGACTGCAAAGAAAAACGGATGGATCGAGGATACCAACTATACGAATTATGATATGGCGCATGCCATCATGCCAACAGAGACCCTCACACGAAAAGAAGTCCAGGAGGAACTCTGGGGGTGCTATCGGACATTCTATGGATCAATTACAAAAAATATCGCAAGGGTTCTCGCGAGAAATAAACTGAAACGAACGATGTATCGCCACATGGCTGGACAGTTTGTCCTTGAAAAATTCAGGAGATTAATTTGAATCAAACACGAACTATTTTTATGTACCTTGGATTTTCATTATGCGCAGCCCTCCTCATCGGGGCACTCGTATTTACCGCACCAGTGATTAGTTCCACTATCACATTTTTTGACAAGATAGTTATTGCGAGTGTGTTTATCGTCTGCTGTCTTGTTGGTATTTCTTTTACCATTTCCCCCAATTGGGTACGGCGATATCGTTCTCAAAAAACGATTCAGGAAAAAAACCAAACCAACAAGGAAAATCGATTGTTTCGAGGACATCATCCGGATTGCCCTGTATTTCAGAATCATACGCTTCAGTGGAGAAATAAAACCTGGTGCGCAGGCTGTCTCGGCCTTCTCATTGGCTTATGTGCCTCAATCCTGTTTATGATTCTGTATCTGTTCACAAATTTTACCCACCCAAAAATGATTGCATTTCTGTTGATTTTCCTTGGTTTGTTTATATGTATGGTTGTGTTCCTCGAAGTCATTTCTCGAAACAACCCTCCCCTGGTACATGTTTTTACAAACAGTCTCGTTATCCCAAGTTTTTTCTTTATAACGGTAAGTGTGGTGGATCTTACCGGAAAAACAGTCTATGGATTATTTACTATACTGCTGTGTTTCCTTTGGCTTGATACCAGGATACAGCTTTCAGGATGGCGTCATAGAACCGTCTGCAGGCAGTGTCCAGAATCCTGTAAAATGTACGTGGTTAATGCCGAGAGATAACCCGGACGCCAAACGCAATAATGAAAATCGCGATGACGACAGCGAAAATCCAGTTCCACTGAACCGTGTTTGCCCAGGAGAGCATCGGATAGGTTTTCGCCATATCTTTAAACACGTATTCAAAGAGAATCGCAAGACCAATCAGGATGATAATAACTCCCCAAAATAACCCCCAGCTCCGACCGCTTTTTCCACCAGCGCATTCTTCTTCACACCGTCGATCTCTCTCCCGGTCATGTTCATGTCGTGAGCCGGTTAGTGAAGCTCCACAGTTTTTACAAAACGTTGCATCATCATCGTTTTTCGTTCCACATTTTGCACAATACGCCATACCTCAGCCTCCAACCACTCAAAGTATAATCATTTAATCTATTTAAACTTGTTTTTTTATGTTTTTTTCTCTGAATCATGTGGTATATTCACGATCAGAATCACATACCCTAGAAGAAGGACAAAGATAAAAACCGTTGGAAGACTATCTTGAAGAGATAAAGCAGCTGTTCTAAGATCTGTAATAGTTAGCCGAACACTGATGTCATAGAGAATCTTTTCGATAATCCATAGAAAAAGTGTGATGGTTATCGCATAGAACAAGGGAGAAAACATCCTGAATTGATGTGATTTTCTTGCGAAATATTTCGTGTAATTAGAAAGCAAGCTCACGCCAAAGAGTGGTAGCAAATAGAGAAATAGGACGGCTGCAATCGTATTCATCTCAGGCGTCTCCGTGGAAGGGACTTCTAACACGACAATAACGAGACGAAAGACAATTAAGAAAATAAAACTGGCAAGTAAAGGTCCAAGAACACCAAATGTAGAATCATACCAGTTCCCCGCACGGCGGTTGGCTCGATCCATTCTGCGTTCGAAGTGTCTTGTCCGCACTTGGGTATCATCATGAAGGTGCTTTGCGGTCTGCGCCATAAGGTCCCCAGCTTTCTTCCCCAATTGCTCCATATCCTGTGCAAACCGTTTCGAATGACGTTCAATGGTTGACCCCATATCAGAACGTAATGATGTTCCACAGTGTGTACAAAACGTTGCATCATCATCATTTTTTGACTCACATTTCGGACAATTGGCCATACGGCTCTCTCCCAAGATATCATATCTTCTTTTTCTTTAAAAATGTAATCTATAGAAGAACGTGTAAATAAGATTATTGGCCAAGAGAAAAAAAACTCATTATTCTTCTTTTTTCATTTGTGTCTGAGCTGGTACTTCATTAGTGGCTTCTTCCTCTGAATCTGTCTCTTCTTTTTCCGAGGATTCCATTTGTTTTTCTTTCACGACATGTCCGATAACCTTTTTTGCGAGAAACTCACGGATCTCGCCTGGTTTCGTGGAATCAAGACCAAAGTATTCAGGGAAGAGTCGTGTGGTCGTCAGCACCTCTGTCGCCCCATGCGGTGCAGAATGGATAAGATGTAAACTCACCAGCTGATCGACATCAGCATAGATCCTCTCACCGATCATATGGCGGAGGTTTGATTGTTTTACCGGCTGGTGAAACGCGATCAATGCAAGGGTTTTCAGCAAATCGTTTTTAATCTCAGGTTTTGCGACCATCATCGACGGGTCAGTGAATGTTTTTTTCACCTGCATGGCGAATTTATTCCCTGCTTTGATGATCTCAATGGAAGTCGCATCTTTCCGTTCTGTGTTATAGGATTGCATGAGATGGTCAATAGCCTCGGTCACATGTTTCGGCGCTAACCCTGTTGTCTCCTGGATTTCTTCAATGCTTAATGGTTTTCCAGCGGAGAATAAAACTGATTCAACTAAGCGGTCTTCTTTTACACTCATGCTAAGTTCCTCTTTTACGTATATCCTATTGTTGTAATATAAATTTCTCCATAGGGGAATTTTTTCTGATGTACCTGGATTTTATTTTCATACGCGAGGAACAAAATAGAGAGAAACACCATGATTCGTTCCTCAGGGTTGTCAGAGGGGCAGAGCTCCTCGAAATTCAGTGATTTTCGTGGGAATTGACAGATACGTTCCCAGACGATCGAAACATCCTCCTCAAGATGATCCTCATGCGCTGATCCTTTCATTGCTTTCCATGCTTTTTGTTCCAGTGTGATTCGTTCCTCCCGTCGGAGGTCATCAAGCATCTGGTATTGCTCTGATTCTTTCCGAACCTCATCAAAAGCACTCAAGAGCTCAATGAGCGTGACTTTTCTGGTTGCGTCACGACGTAACGGTTCCGCGAAGGGCGGCTCTGGCATTTTCATGAGCAGATTCGTGTATGAGTAGTCGTCATCGTTGGCCAGCCATGTCGCGGTGGGGATGTCCTCCCAGCCGAATCCTGGATCAATCGCCTCTTCTTTTGTCTCCATATTGACGACCAGGTTATCACTTTGCATACGCAGGACTTTCCAGGCCATGTAAATGATTTTTCCTGCAGTGATAAGATCGATTTTTTCTTTTTTTGCTCGTTTGAGATATAACGAGGAGAATCCGACAAGGTCAATATCCCAGGGGTTCATATTCTGATTTAACACGAGATCAAACGCGAGATATATTGATCGATCAAACGGGTCCTCAATTGATGGGGAGTCCCCGCTTGCTGCGGCTTTCGCCATCTCAAGATATTGGTTCATCCGCGTCATATCATTGTTTTCATCGATTAATGCTTTTTGAAATAACAGATGGTTTATTACGTCGTTATCCAGCTCCATGTGGTTGTACCTCCTGTGCGGTCGTCCTGATCTCGCCTTTTGGCCCGACAGATTCAGGGTCGATATTTCCGATCATCTCTGAGATTCCGGAATCATGCATGGTGACACCATACAGGTAATTCGCTTCTTTCAACGCGATCTTCCGTAGTGAGACGCTAATGAACTGAGAATGTTCTGCTCGTCGTTTAATCATCCGAGATACCATCTCCGCGTTTACCCCATCAAGGAACATGTCGATTTCATCGAGCACGTAGAACGGGCTGGGGTCGTATTGTTGAATCGCAAAGATGAATGCAAGGGACGCGATGCTTTTTTCTCCACCGGAGAGTGCCGCGAGGCGTAAGACTTTCTTGCCATGAGGACGTGCTTTAATCGTCAGGCCCCCCTCAAAGACGCTTTCTTCATTTTCGAGTAAAAGTTCTGCTTCGCCGCCTTCAGACAGCTGTGCATATACTTCTTTGAAGTCCTTGTTAATCTCTTCGTACACCTCGAAGAATCGTTCTGTCTTCTTGCTGGTGATTTCTCCGACGAGTTTTACGAGGTTCTTTTTCTGATCATTGAGATGTCCGATATCTTCATCGAATTTCTTCTTCCGTTCCATCTGATGTTCATATTCTTCTAACGCCCGCATGTTTACTGGCTCAAGCTGCTGCATAGTCTGTTCGATAGAAAGAATTGTTTCTTTCATTGACTCGATCAGGGGTAACTTTGTCTCCTTGATATCTACATGGTACAGCGTTATTTCCTGGTCAAGTTCCTTCATGGAATCCTCAAGCGTGGGCAGTCTGTATTTTGCCCGAGCAATCAAATCAAGATAGGATTCTGCCTTGGTACTAATCGTCTCGAGCTCATTTTCAATGCTGACGGTTTTTTTATACACCTTGTCGCGCTCAAGAGCCAGCTCTCTGGTTTTCCCACTCATGGTTTCTTCAACAGTCATCAATGCTTTGAGCTCGTCTTGCCCTTTCGCACGGGTATCCTTAAGCGCCTGAATGGTTTGTCTAAGGGTTTCACCTTCAGTATCAAGCGAGGAAATCTTAGTTGTGATCTCTGTTCTCCGCTGTTCAAGTAGCTCGATTTTCTTCTGGATGGTTTCTTGTTCGCTGTGGAGTTTTAAGACATTTTCTTGGAGCTCTGATACTGTTTTTTCTAATGCTCGTACTGCTTGTGCGACTTCTTTTTTTGTGCTCTTAAGCAGGTGTTTTCCTTTCTCTTCTTTGAGGGTGTTTAGCTCATTCAGTCGTTGTTGACAAGCCTCGAGAGAGGTAAGAATTTGAGCATTTTCACCTTCAAGTGCGTCCCGTTCTTTTTGTTTAGCTTCAAGGTCTTTGGTTAATAGATCAAGCTTCCCTTCGAATTCTTTTTTACGGAGGTCTAGATCTTTAGTTTGAATCCCTGCATCTGTTTCAATCTTCAAGGTACGGAAGGTGTTCTCAAGTTCCATGATGTCTTTTTTTAGGGAAGCAAGCTCATCTGATAACATATCTTGGCTTTGTATCGCAGCGTTTAACTTCCTGGTTATCTCGTCGAGGGTGTGTTGATCAGTGATTCCAAATGACAGACGTTCATTTGGCTGGCTTCCTCCGACCATGGCTCCGCTTGCTTCGATAAGATCCCCTTTGACGTCAACAAGGCGGACGCCACCCATTAGCCGTCGTGCATCTGAAAGGGAATTCACAATGACCGTATCGCCGAATACGTACCAGAATGAGCCTTTATACTCCTGGTCAAATCGAACAAGATCAATGGCAAACCCCTGGCTGCTTTCATCCTTTACCGCCATCAGTGCCTGTGCGCGTGGCTTGCCGACAATCATTTTGTTGATCGGTAGAAACGTGGCTCTCCCGAGTTTTTTCTTCTGCAGGTACCCTATTGCCTCTGCAGCAGCTGCGTCATCGTCGACGACGACTGCTTGCATCCGAGGACCAGCAGCAATCTCTAATGATAACTTATATTTCTCATCAACTTGTGCAAGCTCCGCTATCGTGCCACGAATGCCTCGGAGCTCACCGGCGTTTCGTGCGGAGAGAACAGATTCAACGACCGAGTTATATTTAGACCCAATAGTTTGTGCTGCGTCACGCTCAGCTTGGAGTTTGGATTGATCCCGCTGCATCTTCAAAATCGCTTTTTCCAGATCAGCAAGCTCCTCAGTGATCTCAGATTCTCGTTTCTTTTTCTCAAATAACTGTTTTTCTGATTCTTTTACTTTCTTTGATCCTTCCTGTTTTCCTTTTGTGAGTTCACCGGTTTGCCAGTTAATATCTTTAACTTCAAACTCATAGGTGGATTTTGTTTCTTGAAGCTCAGCGATCTGTAAATCCAAGGCATCATGTTTTTCCTTTAACCGGTCTCGTTTCAACTCGTATTCATGTATCTCTGTTTGTTTGTTGTTGTACTCCTCCCGCATCTTCACGAGTTCCCTGGTGAGATCCATAGATGTGTCATCGGATTGAGCGATTTCATCTCGTAGTTTTCCTAGTTCATCTTCCTTTGTCTTTAATGTTGTCTCAAGGTCTTTGATTTTTGTTGTCAACTCATTTTTCTGGGTGGTGCATTCATCAAGTTCCCTAGTGATTCCTTCGAGTGAGGACTCGAGTTCCTTTTTTTCTTTCTTTTTCTCCGAGACTTCATCAGTGGAGAAATTAATCCGCTCATCTATCTTAATTGACTCAGACCGTAAAGAGTCGATCTTTCCTTTGAGTTCATTTGCCTCGTTCCCACCAGCATCACCGATTTTTTTCTCAACCTCATCAAGTTTCTGCTGCAGCTCCGTATATTGTGTTTTCAGTTTTCCTTTCTGATCCTCAAATTTCTTTTGCTCCGTTTCATAGGACCCGATTTGTTTGTTGACCTCACAGATTTGTGATTCGATTTCTTGTTTTTTCTTATATGCGATCATCGCTTTTGTTTCATAGAGTTTATCTTTCATCTCCTTGTACTTATAAGCTGCATCCCGGTCTTTTTTCAATTGTCGGATTTGATTGGTGATTTCATTTAAAATAATGTCGATGCGCTCGAGATTCTTATCGACATCAGTTCGTTCTTTCTCTGCTTTTTCGATGTCTTCATCAAACGTACTAATCCCTGCGATGTTATCAACGATTTTTCGTCGGTCAACTGATCCCATCTCGACGAGACTGGTGACATCTCCCTGTTTGATGATATTGTAACCTTCACCGGAGATACGCGCATGCGTTAACAAATCATCGAAATCTGAGGAGGATGCTGCTTTATCGTTGATATAAAAATAACTATAGTAATTATCAGGGTTGTCTTTCAGAGGTGCCCGTTTAATCATCCGGGTGAGCACCACTTCATCAGCATCGATTTTCATTTTCCGCTGTGAGTTATCAAACACCAGTGAGACCTTACAATATTTCGAGGGGTTCTTCCGGTTCTTCCCCCCGTTGAAGATCAGGTCGGTGAGTCTCCCTGCTCGCATGACCTTTGAGCTTTTCGGACCAAGCACAAACAGTATCGCATCAACGATATTGCTTTTCCCAGAACCGTTCGGTCCGGTGATCGCAGTAAACCCAGGGTAAAACGGTACAACTAATTTATGCCCAAAGGACTTAAAATTTTCCATCTCGACATTTTTAAGGTACACAGTCATCCCTTTCCACTATGAAGCATATCCGCTCCTATGATTACCGATTCCGGCATCCCATATAGAGGAAACACAAAACTGTATATAAAATTTTGGAGATAATTGTTATCATCTGGTAAAACATGGTTTTTCAAAATTAACAATAAGCAATGATAGTGGATATCGGGAGAAATACTCCTTGAGAAGAACCATGAAGTTTACATTTTTTCAGCCAGATACTGACAATATCCATAACTGATTGGTCCTAGCTTTGTTGTCTCACAAGGGAAACTTGGGCATTCGAAACAGAGAGAAATCCCCGTTTGATAAGCACAACTAGCTATCTTGCACATTTTATTTTGTTTCGGTGTGCATCCTTTAGGACCATTAGGGCATTTGTTTTTTGTCATTCGAGGACATTTTTCACAGGCGATACCGCAGACACCAATCTTCATTGGAATTCATTCTCCTTTTATTTGATGAATGGTTAGGAATAAACTTGTTGTTTTTGAAATTTTGGATGTCTCTGTTTTACGGAACCTGCTATGTTTATAAAGAGCTGGAAATTATAGGGAAACAACACGTTTTGTTTAGGGGATGAGCGTGGAATGATCATCTGTGACGGTTTGACGAAGACTTTTGGGAATGTCACCGCGATTCAGGATTTTACAGTGGAGATTCCCGATGGTCGTATCTTTGGACTTCTTGGACCGAATGGCGCAGGAAAAACCACAACTATGCGGATGCTTTCCTGTCTCATCCAACCAACTACAGGTCGAGCATTCATCGATTCATTAGATATACGAAACAAAGATGATGCGCAGAAAATCCGCTGCATGATAGGGTTGCTCCCTGAGGTACCTGGGTTGTATGAAACCCTTGGAGCGTACAAGAACCTTGATTATTATGGGCAGTTCTATGGTGTTCCTAAGCAGCAACGTGAAGAATCAATAAAGAACACGTTAACAACTCTTGGATTATGGGATAGACGGAAAGAACCTGTCGGCGGGTTTTCTAAAGGGATGAAACAGAAAATAGCGATAGCACGAGCATTAATCCATAATCCAAAATATATTTTTCTTGATGAACCGACCGCAAGTCTTGACCCAGCGGCATCAAAAACGGTCCGTGAATATATACTTGATTTGAAATCCAAGGGTGATACGATTCTTATCAACACCCATAATCTTAGTGAAGCTGAACGTATCTGCGATACAGTTGCTTTAGTGAAAAACAGGATAGTAAAGGTTGGAAACCCGAAAGAATTAGCACATGATTTATTCGCACGTACTATAACTATTACATTGCAGGAAATCCCTTCGTCGATTCTAAAGGATTTATCCGCCGTTGACTACGTGTCAGATGTCCATGTGAATGGAAATCAGTTGATTTTAAATGTACGACATCCCGAGGAAGACAACCCTCGGGTGATCTCCTGGCTTATGCATCAAGGTCTGCAAGTGCAATTTATCTCAGAGGAGGAGCATTCCCTTGAGGACGTGTATCTGAAACTCATCGAGGAGGCTGGTCGTTGATGCGATGGAGAAACGCCTGGATTGTCATGCACAAAGACCTTGATGAGTTCAAAAAACAGAAACTCGTCATGGGCTCTATTATTGCGATGCCTATCGTCCTTGGTGTGGTATTACCCCTGGTGATGTTTCTCCCGATGGTGACCATCATCCCATTGGAACGACCATGGGATGTGAACGGGCTGCTCGAGATTGGTTCTCTCCCAGATACTGCCCATATTCCTTGGACAAATCACACTATAGAGAACACTACGTTTCACGCGACAGTCATTAGTAATACGATCCTTAAAAATGTTCATCTCAGTAATTGTGTCATCCTGTCATGCATCCTTAAAAACACCACTGTCGTTGACTCGACGGTTCAGAATAGTTCCCTTACCAATTCATATCTCAAAAACGTCACTGTTGTCCGTTGTAAAGGAACCGGACTCGACGGGGCATTTATTCTTACCGTGTCTTCAGACCTCAACTTCATCAGAACAAAACCATCGGATATCGACCAAGTGCTTCCGATGATGTTTAACATGATTCTGATGATTTTCATCATCGTGCCTGCTACTCTTCCCACGATCATTGCTTCATACAGTATCGTTGGAGAAAAAAATAACAGAAGCTTAGAGCCGCTTCTTGCGACACCGACCACTGATGGAGAATTGCTCACAGGGAAAATCTTTTCCGCGTTTATTCCTTCAATGGCATCAACACTTCTTGCGTTTTCATTAGGAGTCATTCTCCTTGATGTGGTATTGATCCCGAAGGTTGCCTATCCGTTATTGCCGAACCTCACCTGGGTATTATCGATGCTATTGCTTGCCCCAACCGCGTGTCTCATGAGTGTCCTCGCCTGTGTCCTGGTTTCCTCAAAAGTCAGTGACGTTCGTGCTGCTCAACAAGTCGGAGGGTTCGTTGTCATGCCGGTCGTCGTTCTTATGCTTGGTGTCCTCTCAGGGTTCATTTTCTTGTCGCCGCTCATGATCTTTGTGTTTGCTGCAGTATATGGGTGTATCGATCTTGGATTATTTTATTTCGCACGAGCAGTCTTTAATCGAGAAACTATTTTGACAAAATGGGCATGAAAAAAAAATTGTTTTAGTATCCAAATTCTTTAAGAGCAAAACCCCATATGCTTTCCACTTTCTGTTTTATATCTTCGTGGATTGGATACTGATCCAGTTTAATTTTTGCCTGTGTTGATAAGTAGGTTTGAAACACTGGTTTTATTTGTGCATATCCCTCGATTTTGAATTGTTTATAAATTGTTTCAAGGTGTTTCAAGGGATATGAAATGTAATCCTCGTACCGTACTTCAATGAGGTTATCTGCAGGGATAGACGTTCTTTCATTGAGGTATTTTTTTGTCATTTTTGAATACAAATTCATCATGCTTTGTTCAACAACGTCGAGCAGCGGTGGGGTTTGAACGCAGAACCGGGGAAGGACGATGCTCATGAACTTCATCATGGAACAATACAGAGTGTAGGGGTTACGGTACATAAAAATAAATTTTGAGTCTGGGAACATCTCTAAAAGTAGTTTTATTTTTCCTGTGTTATCTTGATTTTTAAGGATGAGTTGTTTCCCTTGTTGCTGCAAGGTAATTTTCTTCAGGAGGTAAAGATAAATTCGTTTCCATTCATTAATGGTGAATTGGGATGCATTTTCCATGCAGATAAATTTATTATAATATTCCATGTTCTGAGGAAAAAACCAGCCGTTGTAATAGGAATACGGGGAGAATGCTCCTATCGCATATTGGTCTTCTTGAGGGTAATCCGCGCTCATGAGGACGTCATCCATGGGTCTTTTTTCAGGGACGCTGGCGCTCACCAATGGTTTGAATAACGATTCATTACTCAAAAAAATCGCAGGAAGATATGCTTGAAATGTCGAAAAATATCCGAGGTTTGTATCCTGTGAAAGAAGATTATGAAGGTAAGTCGTTCCACTGCGCCAGTGACCGATGATGAAGATCGGTGGTTTTGTCAGTTCTGTTTTCTGTATACGACCATCATAAAGGATTCGCTCCTTCAAAGAGAATGGCGACATGAAAGCACTGAGGGTCAGACTGTAGACACAGCGGGGGATAAAACAGGGACTAACACGAAATTTATTTTGTGCGAGAAGGTGAAGTAAATTCGGAAGAGTACAGCCAGCCAGCGGTGTGTTTTTCACCATAAGGCAATTTTCTTTAAGGCGGTCAAACTCCATAGGGGACGTTAAATTCAGGTGGTGTATATAAAATTTCTGAGGAGGTTAATGATCTGATATGATGAAGGTTTTTTTCGTATGTTTTTTCTTTATTGACGATCGCATTCGTTCAGTAATTTCTGCAGTTGTTGTTCGTTTAATCCAACCCCAGGATTACCGTCTAATCGTTTCTTAACAACACCATTCTCAAAGAACAGTAAGGTTGGATATACCTCGATTGAGTATTTGGTGCAAAGAGCTTCATCATCATCGATAATGATGCGATAACAACCATTTTTTGTTGTTCGTGCATATTGTTGAAAGAGAGGTAAAAATCGGAGGGAATGCGGACACCATGAAGCATAAAAGAGGACAAACATTCGTTTTGATGTTTTTATTAGAGCATTCAATTCTTGTTCATTACTCAAGAGCGAATCTTTTGTCGTTGTATTCATTTGATTTCCTTCTTTTTTATTCCTCTGGGTAGTGGCTGCTATCGCAGAATGGTTTATTGGTTGATTTTCCGCAGCGACATAGCGTTATACGATTTCGTATCTCATACGTCGTTCCATCTGCTGATATGATGGAGAGTCCACCGCGCACCCAGATTGGTCCGCTCACACCCATTTGTGGATCCTCAATAAGTACAATGGATGGTGGTAAAACAGGTTCAATAGGTTTTTTTGTTTTTTTATCCCAGACGACAAGACGGCCTGATGGGCAGTCTGCTGCTTCTTCGATAGCGATTTGTCTATCACCTGGTTTATCTGTGGTGAGCAGAAGATTCCAGATGCTACCAGCGCGGTGACAAAAACGAGCAGAGGCGCAGAGGTCTTTTGCATCGGTTAATCGTAATCCTGGTCCATCGAGTGTTACCGCTTGTTTTTCATAAGGTTCCTGCTTTGTTTTTTCAGTGCCGTCGAAATGAATTTGAAGATGCGTTCCATCGCAAAACGGTCTGTTTTCTGTTTGTCCACAGCGACATAAATTGTAGGTGTTTTGTACTGGGTATGTTTTGTCATCCTGCCATTCACAGCTGTCCCATTTTCTGTCGTAATTAATTATTTTTTGAAGCAATGGAGCTGCACCGGAAACACAGTACGGTCCATTCTTACTTACGTTTATCCTGTAGTTCGTATCGCCCTGTTGTATCTTTTTCAATGGCATATATGGTACTCCCCTTGTGTTTGGGAATATTAGAACCTATTTGTCTATTTGTATGTTTTGGTTAGAAAGCAATCCTCCAAGAAAATGATTTTAAAACCGAAAATATTTCGTATTAGTTTTTTTGAAAAAAACCGCTTTTTCATTTCTTTGAGAAATGTATCATATCAGAAAACGATGTCCCATACTATTTTATATGAAAAATGAATTGCCATGCATGTGTTCGAAGAGCTTACATCACTACTAGAATTCCAACTCTGTATTTTGCTTTTTGTCGCCTTCGTTGGGTTTGTCATCGCTTGGAAAATAAAACAATCGGTGATTATCTGGGAAATATTAATCGGGATTGTTGTTGGCCCTAGTTTACTTGGGCTCATTATGTATACAGATGTCATACGGAGTTTCGCACAAATCGGTGCAGTCATTTTATTATTTGTCATTGGTCTTGAATTTAAAATAAAAGATGTTTTTAATATCAAATATGGTATTATTGCTCTGATCGGAGTAATTGTTCCGTGGGGATGCGGATATGCACTTGCGGTATTGTACGGGTTTAATTTTATCAACTGTGTGTTTGTCGGTACTGCACTGACGGCGACAAGCGTCGCGATCACTGCAAATGTGTTAAAAGAGCTTGGAAAGCTTCAAACAACGGCGGCGAAAGCAATTATTGGTGCAGCAGTCATCGATGATATTTTAGGTTTACTCGTCCTTTCATTTTCCATCCAGGTTGTCTCAGGGACGATAACAGCCCTCCCGCTCGCATTAATCATCATAAAAGCAGTTGTTTTTATGGTGGTAGGCGCGCTCATTGGTCATCGATATCTTTCTCGATTAATCGAAAAATTAGATTCAACAAAACTTACAGGGAAATTCCCTGAATCTCTATTTATTTTAACGATGACAATTGCTTTTCTGTATGGCTTTATTGCTGAAAGTATAGGATTATCCGCGATTGTAGGATCATTTTTAGCTGGTGTCTCATTAAGCGGTGTGATAATAAAACAAGGTAAAAGTATCAAAGACGGGGCAGAATATATCCAAATCATCTTTGCTGCTATCTTTTTTGTTTCACTGGGAATACTTGCTGATTTCCATGTTCTTACGATGCCTATCATCTGGTTTTTGATTAGTTTGACTCTGGTTGCATGTCTGACAAAAATCGTAGGATGTTATTTTGGTGCACGAGTAGGAAGAATGAATCATAAAGATTCATTAACAGTAGGTATTGGGATGATGCCGCGTGGAGAAGTTGCCATGATCGTAGCGCTCATTGGATTAAACCTAGGAATCATCCATCAGGATTTGTACATCTCACTTATTTTGATGAGCCTTCTGACCACAGTTATCGTACCAGTGATCTTACGTCGCTATATCTCACGCTGATGAAAGAATTTATTGATTCTGAATTTTTTATCCCAATGGATATTTTAACCGCGGGCCGACTTCAATAAAACCATTATTTTTATAAAAATGAAACGTGTCCATCCAATGTTGTTTGTCTGGGGCACCAACTTCAAGTCTCGTCCATTTCTTTGTTTTTGAAAAAGAGATAACATGATGCAGCATTTGTGTTCCAATGTGTTGTGATCGGAAATCAGGTTTCACATATAATTCTTCGATAATACCAAAGGCGCCCTGTGCGTAGATGGAACGTGCCTCAGTAAGCGTGATAATCGCCACAGGTTGATGATTCTCTGCAGGATAGGCCATAAAAACAATGTAATCTTCATTGGTTATCCATTTCCAAATTTCCTTTGTTGATACAGTATTTGTAAAATTCGTCCCGTCAAGCTCTGTAAGTAACTCAGAGATTAAATCAACAACAAGTTCGACATCATGAATGCTCCCTCGCTTGATTGTAATCATAAAAAGTACGCTCCAACCTTCATTTAATGAAAATAAATAATATTGAACGATAAATAGTTTATGACAACAACCAAACAAAATATATTGAACAAGAAGCAATTTATTATTCCAAATTTTGGCATTAAATTGAGAAGAAACTATTTATAGAGTTACCTTATTGAATAATGCGGGGAAATTATCATCATGAAAGGAAGAGTATCACACCTATTTAAGTTGAAGTGTAATACGATACGTCCGACGATTATTTTTTTTATCAGCATGGTAATGATAGGAACCTATTTTGGTCCACTCATCTCATCCCAGGCAGCTGATCAAAACCCTCAACCAGTTCCGAGGCCAATTGACGGTCAGATCTTATTTGCTCCCATGGATTCTCGAACAACATATTTAATCAATGGTGCCGGGACGGTGAATCATACCTGGTCAAGTGACTATATCCCTGGTGAAGCGGTCCGTTGGCTTGGGGAAGGGACGATTCTTCGTACAATTAAAACAAGCGGTTCATTTTTTGGTGACTTAGGTGGTGGTTCAGGTGGTGGTGTTCAGAAAATAGAGGCGGATGGGACGATCAGCTGGGATTTTCGTTACAATACAGACGGCCATCTCAGTCATCATGATATCATGCCTCTTCCGAATGGCAATGTCCTTATGATCGCCTGGGAAACAAAAACACGTGCTGAGGCGATAGCTGCAGGACGAAATCCAGCGTTAATACCAGGGAATTCCATTTTGCCTGATGAAATCATCGAAGTTCAACCGACAGGGCCGACAAGTGGTGCTATCGTTTGGGAATGGCATGCATGGGATCATCTGATCCAGGATTACGATTCAACAAAAGTAAATTACGGGGTGGTTGCAGATCATCCAGAATTAATTGATATCAATTACATGGGACCAGGATCAGATTGGATTGGTGGGGATTGGCTGCACTCGAACTCAGTGGATTATAACGAGCAATTTGACCAGATACTTATTAGTGCATGTAATCTAAACGAAATCTGGGTTATTGATCACAGCACCACGACAGCGGAAGCGGCTGGTCATACCGGGGGGAACAGCGGGAAAGGCGGTGATCTTCTCTACCGGTGGGGAAACCCGCAAGTATATCGAGCAGGAACGTCCAATGATCAAAAATTGTTCGGTCAACACGATGCATCATGGATAAAACCGGGTTGTCCTGGCGCAGGCGACATCCTTATGTTTAACAATGGAGCAAACCGTCCATCAAGCAGGTATTCGTCAGTCGATGAAATTATCCCACCGGTCAACGGAACCGGAGCGTATTACCTTGTACCGGGGTTGGCGTATGGACCAGCTGCACAAATATGGATGTATACTGCGAGCCCACCAACGAGTATGTACTCAGGCCATCTCTCAGGTGCTGAGAGACTTGCTGATGGCAACACTCTCATCTGTGATGGAGAAGCTGGCACTATTTTCGAAGTCACGCCGGGCGAGGAAACGGTGTGGCAATATACGAATCCGTATCCAACTCCGTTAACAAATAATATATTCAAAGTCGTCTACATACCCCCTCCAGAACCACCAGAACCAGATGTCCCAAATTTGGATTGCACAGGGAGTCTTTCATGGACGAATATCCAACCAGGTTCAACAGTAACAGGCAGTTTTCAACTTCAAAATATTGGGGATAATGATTCATTGCTGAACTGGACAATTAATACCTCATTGATCTCTTGGGGAACATGGACATTTACGCCCCGATACGGAGAAAATCTTACACCTGAGGAGGGTCTACAAACCGTGCAAGTATCAGTACTTGCACCGATAGAAAAAAACACTGACTTCGAAGGATACATACGAGTAGAAAACCGAAATAACCCCAGCGATTTTGATATGATACCTGTCTCTTTGAAGACGCCAACAACCATCAATAATGCACCTATGACATTTCTCCATCAATTTCTATTAAATTTTTTACAACGACATCTGTTCATCGAGAACATACCTGGTTTCTTTTTCCTTCGATTCATGCATCGTTTCTCATAAAAAAGATATTTTAAAATGAAACTATTAAGACACAATCAATTTCATAAACATCGTGGAGGCAGAACCATTTCCCTCTTTAAATCAAATCAACAGAGAACATACATATTTGAGTCGACTACCGTTCGAACGAAACATATTGCCCAGACAATCCAGGTTGATCCCGTACAAAACTTAAAAGAGTTTAAATTATTTTATCAGGCCCCATTCCTGATTTATCGAGATGATGCGTTTTGGGTTGCTCCGTTTTGGAGTGAAGTAAATGATTTTTTTAAAACAAAAAATCCGTTTTGGTCTCATGCAGAATGTGCATTGTTTCTGGTAAGAAAAAATAATGTGGTCGTTGGGAGGATCGCCGCAATAATCGACGATAAATTCTGTGAGACTGTTGGTGAAAAAATTGGTTTTTTTGGTTTTTTCGAGTGCGTGAACGATGATGTAGCTGCTCATGCGTTATTGCAGGCTGCTCAGGAGTGGCTAATAGAGAAAAAAATGAATGTAATGAGAGGGCCTATCGATGGTCGGGTGGATGTCGGTTGTGGGTTTGTTCTTTCTGGTTTTGATTCACGGCCTAGTATTCTTTCCTCGTATACACCTGAGTATTATCTTACCTTTGCCGAGGAGTTTGGTTTACAAAAAATCCGAGATCTCTTTCTATATTCTATCGATTTAACAAAGCCGATACCTCCAAGGTTGGAAGAGAAAGCACAGCACTGCGCAGCATTCGGGGTGAAGCTCCGTGCGTTTCATCGACTCCGTACTGGTCGGGAGCTGAAATGGTGGATTTATCTGTTCCTTGAGACATTCGCAGATCATTGGGGGTATGTTCCCGTGTCACCAGAAGAAGTCAGGACCCGTTTCGGAGTCAAGCAATTACGATGGATTGTTGATCCACGATTATTTCTCATCGCAGAATACAAAGGATCGCCTGTTGCATATCTCTGGGCGACGCCTGAATATAATCAGATCTTCCAGAGGATGAAGGGACGATTAGGCTTGAAGCAACTTATTCAGTTTCTCCTTCTGAAAGGTCACATCCGCACAGGGAAATTACATTTTGTCGGTATTAAGAAAGAATTTCGAGATAAAAACATTGGATCGTATCTGAATTACAGCATCTTAGTTGAAATGAAGAACCGCGGATATACGAGTGCTGAGGTTGGATGGATCGATGAAGAGAACACCGCTGCTCATACGACGATTGCGATAACAGGCGCCACAGTGTATAAAAAACATCGCGTGTTTCAAAAATCACTTCAATCGATATAAATGAGGAACCCATGAGCTCACCAAGGCCACACAAGAAAGAAAACACAAGGAAGACTTTTCAGCATCCCTTATTTGGCATCTCACTAAAAAACTGGATATCCTTGTTAGAAAAAAACGGTGGAATCGACAGACCATTTATCGGGAGGGCGGGCTTCATCACGGTAACATCCCTCGGTACTGCACCCGCACGATTCCTTTTTCACCTGAAATATGAGAAAAAAATCAATGACACAAAACTCCAGTACCCCCCCGTGTTTATCATTGGTCATTGGCGGAGCGGAACAACCTTTCTGCATGAATTGTTAAGCCAAGACCCACAGTTCTGTCATGTCTCCCTCTGGAATACCTTGTTACCAGATAGTTTTCTTATCCTTGAGCCGTTGAAACCATTTCTCGCAACATTTCTCCCCTCAAAACGGCCCATGGATGAAATAGATGTAGATATAGATGGTACATATGAAGACGAAGCAGCACTTGCAGTCCTGTATCCCTGGTCTTTTTTCCATTGTCTGCATTTCCCAAGGAACGCTGAAGAACAATATCTCAAGTCCATTCATTTTCAACATTTAACAAGTGAAGAACTACATCGCTGGAAACAGATCTATTTGAACTTTATTAAAACAGTGACATTCACCAATCAGGGTAAACAACTTCTTTCAAAAAACCCTGCAAATACCGCGCGTATTCCTATCCTTCTTGAGCTCTTCCCGGAGGCACGCTTCATTCATATTTACCGAAATCCATATAACGTGTATCTGTCGACAAAGAAAATGAGAAAAACCGTCCTAAAAACGTTCCCGTTACAAAACTCGTCAGAAGAGGAGATCGAACACCAGGTGATACAGAACTACCAGCGGATGATGACGAGCTATTTTGAGCAAAAAAAACAAATTCCAGCGGAGAATCTTGTTGAAATAAAATACGAAGATTTAATCAAAGATCCACTCGCACAGGTAAATCACATTTATGAACAATTGAAACTGCCTGGTTTAAGAGAGGCGTTACCTGAGATACAGAAATACCTCAAGAAACAATCAGAGTATAAAACAAATACATATAGTATTGATAAAAAAATTATCGAACATGTTAATAATAACTGGAGGTTTACTATTGACCGCTGGAGGTACACTCCCCCAAAGTGAATCCTATGCCGACACCGTCTCCAAGAAACTCTACTGAACAAATAAAAAAACAAAACCATAGTCTAACAATTCGAGTC
>Ga0209777_10002448_pt1 | contig 24397 bp, 25 predicted proteins | sample FrelakmetHBP12HB_FD_187147 | JGI IMG/M metagenome (GOLD analysis project Ga0209777, IMG submission 187147) | Freshwater lake sediment microbial communities from the University of Notre Dame, USA, for methane emissions studies -HBP12 HB (SPAdes)... | ecosystem: Environmental > Aquatic >... | reverse complement strand
GAGGCACATCCATTCTTTTTAAGACTATCATCCCATCCTGAATTAATTTGGTGAGATACATCCCTTATCTCACCTCCTTTAGGTGAGATGATAGTCATTTAGAAAAATAAAGGATTTCTACAAACCCGTTTCCTTTTACTCTCCTTGAGATTTTCACAGATAATATCGAAGTCAATGGTTAACTCCATGCTGAGTTTCAAATCTTCAATATGTGTATGATATCCATTTACAATAATTGAAAACATTTGATAAGCAAGTTCATCTGTTTCAAATCCAAAATCTTTTAATGTATTAATTAAATAATTTCTTTTTCCTTCATCGAGCCGAATAAAAGCAAGTACATTTTGATGTAAAAGTCCTGATGCATTAATCATTCTTCTTATTTCAGGTAGCATATCTTCTGGCAGGTCATCATAAATCATTCTAATTGCTCCAATCTTTGCTGCATCTATGAATAGTTGTTTTATAGAAGATTCATAAGCATTAAAAAAATCTAATTCCTTTTGTGTTAAATTTTCTTTTATTTGTTTTAAATTATCTCCGTAAATCATATCTGTTCTAGTTGAAGAATAAATTATTTATTTTAATATTTATTGTAAGCGAACTCAGTTGTTCTAGATATTTCCTTTTTTACTTCAATCTTAAAGACTAAATTATTATCAACTTTCTAAGTATCCACAATATTAAATAGAGATATAAAATAGAGGAGTATCATGAACTATCTGGATATAAAATTCATGCGAATGTCCATTAAAGAAGCAAAAAAGTCTATTTCCGAAAACGAAAAACCTCATCCTTTAGTCGGAGCAGTCATAGTAAAGAACGGAAAAATTATAGCTAAAGGTTATAGAGGAAAAATTTCTAAAGGAGATCATGCTGAATTTACTATTCTTGAAAAAGAAATTCCAGATAAAGACCTAACAGGAGCTACATTGTATACCACCCTCGAACCATGTACAACTCGTTCACGAGAAAAAATACCATGTACAAACCGTATCATCAATCGAAGAATAGGACGAGTGGTTATTGGAATTTTAGATCCTTACCCACCCATTAAAGGAAATGGCAAGAGATTGCTTGAAGATAATCATATTAAAGTAGAATTATATCCAAAAAATTTACAAGAAGAAATTAAAAAAATTAATAAAAAATACATAAATTATATTAAAAAAATAGTTGAAAAACGTTGGGATCATGTTTTTAGTGAATTAGACTCATTCAAAGATCAAATTATTAGATCTTATCCTGGAGTCGGATATGGTACTGCATTAGAACTGCAAAGTTGTCCTGATAGACAAAAAGGATGGTCGATGTCAGAAGTAAAATGTTATCATAAAAAAACAAACTTCAAGATTCCTATGAATTTTCAAAAAAAATATAACGAGTATTATTCAAAGAATTATGATTTAAAAAAATTTTATGATGATGGTATTAAAATTATGTTGACATCTAATCCAAGAGTATTTTCTGATTCCCCCACGTTAAAGCTTGAAACAAAAGAAACTCTCTATAGCCATTTTCTTTTTTATAAGGGCTTGATTCATAATTCCCTACAGAAGAGAAATGACTGAAGAAAATGGATCGTGGATGGTGCCGAAAAATAACAAACTGGAATAAATGAACATAAACACGATGTACTACGATCAAGCTCAGAGAGATGAACTACGGGAGAAATGAATTATGAATCAGGCCTTTTTTATAAGGAAAAAATATCGACAGATAAATTTAAAAGGAAACGACTAATGGATAATTTAATAAATTCTCTTGAAGTTGATTTTCCTCATACTTTATGCCTACATTTAATTGTTATAACAAGTGATAATAAAATTTTAAGAACTTTTAGATCGCCTAAGGTAGAACATTATCCTGAAACTTGGTCTTGTTCAATCGAAGAAAATTTCTCACTAAAGGATTTAGAAGGTAATATAACGTTATACAACTGTTGTAAACGGCTTCTTTGGGAAGAACTTGCTATTAATGACGAAAAATACGATGAAAAAGATTTTAAAATTTTATCTGTGTTTCTTGAAGCTAAAGTATTAAATATATCTCTATGTGGTGTAATATATTTGAAAATAAATTCTCAAAATCTAAATAAAATATTAAAAAACCAACCAAGAATTGACTATGAATTTTCGGATTGGGATTTTCTAGATTTCAAAGAAGATTCGTTGATTAGTGAATTAGTTTATCCAATGAAATTTTATCATCCAACTAGTGGATTTCGATTGTTGATGGTGTTGATTCAAAGATATGGCATTCCAACAGCTAAATAAATGAAAAAAAATACGTTTTATATCTTCCTTCATCTGTCGATATATTAGGAAAATTTAAATTTTGTTCGCCAAAAATTCTTTTAATCTGGTAAAAAAGATATCTTTGGCGCGATTTGAATCAACTCTTGTTAGTTTATTCGAATCATTTCATAGGATTATTAGCAAAGTTAGTAAAATATTCACTCACCATCTCATCTGAAATATTATCAAAGGTTAGTGATGCAGCTAATGATTATTTCTTTCAAAAATTTTTAATTTAAAATGTTCAATTCCTTTTTCCGACCCAGTGTGATGTGATATAATCGTGGGCCTGTTTGGTTGATAGTCTTATCGTTCGATTACCATCTCGAACATAGAATTCCTCAACGTTTCCATCAACATAAAATACCGGTTTTGGGTACGGTTTGGCCGTTATAATACATAGTTCTTTTTTGTCCTTTTGAGCTTTTTGTATAAAAGTAAAATCTGTGAGGGGATTATCGGAATATTTCTGAAGGGCATCTTGAATGGCTAATTGGAATTTATCCCAGTCGCCAAATAATTTGAGATCATTGTCAATCCCAAGAATTTCCTTTTTATCCGAGATACCAATTATGATTTTGCCACCATCACTATTCAGAAATCCAAGAACGGATGTAACAACCTCTTTAACCAAGATCGGATTTGGTTGCTTCGTTCTATAATCATACTTGAACGATGATTTATTCTCAGTGTGACTATCTTCGTCTAGGGAAAAATTATCGCCGCGTTCAACTTCTTGTTTAATCCTGATTACCTGCTCAAGGTCGTTTAGTTTTCTTCGTAGTGGTTTTGCAGGGTCATTAAAAGCAATCATAGATGTTAATGTAAAAGTAATTATACCTACGAAAAAAAGAGCCATAGACCAAGGGCTAAAGAATGATTCTAAATTCGATTTGTCGGGAGGAGAAAAGGCCAATGGTAAGAACATAGTGATAAAAGATACAATAATCAAAGCAATTCCAACAATGCTCAGGTAAAAGGCTATTTTGTATACATCATGCCCAATCTTTTCAGAAATCCGATGGCCCCAAGAATACTTGATAGCATCGTATAAATCTTCTTGGCACTTCCTTTTTTTAACCTCAAGTTGACTTAGATTATATTCGTCTAATTCTCGGGCAGGCGGTATCCTTTCGTCCTCGTCCATATATGTGTGTAGTAGAGAGGAATTTAATAATTATTCTCTCTTTCCCATTTGTTCTTGTCTCATAAAATATTCTCTTATCATCTCATCTGATACATGATTATTTTCTAGTAAATATCCCTTCGAGACAGTAGACGGTCATTTTCCCGTCATGGCCTTCATTTTTACAGACATTTGGCATATCACATTTTGGGCATAGCGTAATTGTTAAATCATCCTTAGTAGTATTGAGGGTCTCTAATTTTTCATGAAGTTCATACAATAATTTGAGATATTTACCTTCGGCAATTCTCGGAATTTTATCCTTATTTTTTATTCCAATCCATTCATAGAGTCGTTTACCACCCTTACTTGAATTGCACTTTTTGCAAACCTTAATTGCATTATCAGGAATATCTGGTCCACCACAGGATCGCGGTAAAATATGTTCAATTGTTAAAATCCCTTTTGAGCCACAATAAATACATTCATCTGGTTTTTCATATTCTTTAACCCACTCTCTTATAGTAGACGACCAGTGAATTTTTCCGTCTCGAAGAGCAAGAAGTCGTTCCATTTGAAATGCTCGTTGATTAATTCCAAACCCAGCAGATTTCGAAATCAATTTTGCATACTGCCAATAAATTTCATCTCGTATTGTTTTCACAACTGGCGGTGGCATACAACACCAAATTCTCATCCATGACTTATAGTTTTCTTATTCAATAAAAGATAAAATAGATATATTTGGATATCAAAAATAGGACAATGAATGAAGATATAAAAAATGGGGACAATAAAGATATTCAACTTGTTGTTGATCAATTAATTAAAGACGCATATGAATTACTTCCAGATATCATTAAAAAAACCAAGGATACCGATGAAAAACAAAAAAAAATCGGTGTAAATTGGACAGAACGTCATCGATTACAAGTTCTCCTTGAAGCAGCAGAAAATTCTTCGAAAGGGTTACCATATAATATTACAGCTCCATGGTTTTTAATAGAATTAAGAATAACCTTAGACTTGATCCGTAAATGGAAAAAAGAAGATATCTGGGTAGACATTGAACCCTCATTAAAAAATCCAACTCATTTTAACCATACAATTCTCAAATTAATTGTTGTTGAATCTTTTAAAATAAAAGGTCATGAGGTGAAAATTGTACCTAGAAAAGAATCATCGTCACCAGATTTAATGCTAAATGCGATTGGGGGTAAACAAGAATTAGTTTACATTGAATGTTATCAACCAATTGTATTATCTGGTGAAGTTAAAGATATAACAAAACACGATGGAGAAATAATTATTAAAAAAGCAATGGATAAAGCAAAACAACAACTTAATCAAAGAAAACCTGGAATACTTGCGATATGCGGATACAATCAATCTGTTAATAATATCGCCTTATTAGAATCCTTAATAAAAGATAGATTGCAGAAGACAAAACGTCCTCATTTAGCGGGTATTCTTTTAGTTATTTTAAGTATAAAATCTGAATTTCAGTTTGAAACTACATCTTTTAATTCAATAATAAATTCTTATTTTATCCCAAATCCATCTTATTTTGGAAGTGTTAATTTTAGATTAGATGCCCTAAAAACAATTTCCAAAGATGTTATAAATAATCAAATTAAATTAAAAATAATTTCTAAATTTGACATAGTTAATAGATCAATTTTATTTAGTACTATCGAAAATTTTCATCCGTTTTTCAAGGGGGCAGGAAATGTTGATTATTTGTGCGGAAAATGTAATACTATAATTGGAAAAAATATTTGGTACTACTCTATTAGTAATTTAATTATACATTGTCCAAATTGTAAAGAATACAATGAATTCCCAAAAATTTCAAATTTGGATTTTGAGTGGGTACTTATCCCAAAAGTGAAGATAGATATTACAAAAACGCTTGAAATTTTTAGAAATATACAAGTAATGGGGCAATAAAAATATATATTTTCGTATGTCTGTCAACAGGAGAAACTCCCATCATAGGTTAATGATTAAAGTGACAAAAAAATTAAACAATAACAGAAAAAACTTCTCATTGCTTTGTTGATATGTTAAATATATGAACAGAACAAATAAATTATATTATTTCTCAATAATCAGCAAAGAACAACTTACTCTATTACTTTATTTCCATCTCGTTTTCCGTTGAACGTGTATCGTAATTTTTTTCTTATTCACAGGAACAATTTTTTTTAAATGAAGCGCCACATTCTTAGTTGGTTTATATTTATCAATGGGTATCGTAGGCGGAATGCCGTCAACCTCATAGATATAATATCCGCGCTCCCCGTTAATGGACGTAATATATTGGGTATCTCCTACTTTTTGCATCTCAATACCAGGGATTTGTTTCAACGCATCAAAAAGACTCTCATGTTTCCTTATGGTAATTGTCGATTCTTCAATAAAAGGTACGAGTGCTTCCTCCAAATTCCCTATGGTCGAGGAGATTAAATAGACGTTTCCGACAATCCGTTTCTGAATTAAACCGGCGTCTTCAAGTAATTTCACATGTCGTGAAATGACAGGAACCGAAAATCCCAGTTCTCGCGCTACACCGGAGACATGCAGCTCTCTGCCGATAAGCGCTTTCATGATCTGTATCCGCGTGATGCTACTCAACGCTTTGAAAATCTTGTTATTACCCATATTGATAACAATCGTAATCAATTTTGTTACCTTTATAGGTTTCCATGAGATACACATCTTCAAAAGGAGTAAAATCATGAAAAAAATAGCAGCAACCTTACTCATTGTAATGATAAGCATCCCCATCGTCACCATACCAATCAAATATTTTCCATCGGTTGCAAGAGACCCGCAAGGAGACTACCCCTATCAGCCAACAGACCCGGTCATAATAGACGCCTTACACTACCTCAGTCAACAACAAACAACTGAAGGAAGTATTGGTGGTGTTATGGTATCTGCATGGACCACTATGGCACTCGCCGCAGCAGAACAAAACCCTCATAAATGGGGAAATCTCGTTGAATACCTAAAACAGAGCATCAACACTCTTGATGAGAACACCGCGACGGACTGGGAACGACAGGCCCTTGCGATTGTCGCTTGCAATGAAAACCCAAGAACATTCGGCGGAAAAAATTTTGTAACATCAATAGAAAGCTTTTACGATGGCACACAACTAGGAAACCAGAACATGATCTATGATGATTTCTTTGGGATTCTTGCATTAATCTCTTGCGGCGTCGACCAACAATCAACCATCATACAAAATGAACGAACATATATTCGCACCCAACAAGAGGAAAATGGCGGCTGGGGTGACGTGGACGCAACAGCAGCTGCGATCATGGCGCTTGTTGCAGCAGGAGAAGACCAAAACTCAGATTCGATAACCAATGCCGTGTCGTTTCTCAGAACAACACAAGCAGCAAACGGAGGATTCCAATCTTGGGGGACAGCAAATGCTGCTTCAACCGCATGGGCAACATGCGCGCTGAACGCAATAAATCAGGATCCAACTGATAGCAGTTGGAGAAAAAATGGGAACTCTCCCATCGATTTTCTTGTAAGTTTACAACGAAATGATGGTGGGTTCAATTGGGATAGCAACCACTCCATGAACTCCGAGTGGATGACATCCTATGTGATTCCTGCGCTCCTTGGAAAACCTTACCCCATAAAAATATATCACATCAATCCTCATGATGAGAATAGTACAACTACGACAAATAGTGGTACTGAATGGACTGGTATTATACGAGTAGAAGGAAAAAACACGACGCTCTATAATGGCACTATCAGTTGTTCTAACTCAACGATAACTGCGTTCAATGAAAGCTCCGGGCACATGCAAGACTACTGTATCCCCTATCCAACGGTACTTGGTGCTCTTAATGAAGCATCAAAACAAGGACATTTTTCGTACTATATTATGTACTATCCAAGTTGGGATGCTTTTTATATAAGAACAATAGCGAATGATTCTGACTGGTGGCACTACTGGGTAAATTACTCCTTACCAATGATTGATGTCGGCCATTATCAGCTGACAGAAAACGACCATACTATTCTTTTTGGGTATCTTGGGAATTGGTACGCCCATGCGTTACAAATCACGGTAGATAAACAGTATGTGAATGTCTCTGAAGAATTTCATGTGTATGTAGGAAATGAAACATTTGCTGCTGTTGGAAATGCAACGGTCTGGGTAGGTTCAACCAGTTACACAACCGATGAACACGGAGACGTCGCTATACAGAGTACCATACCAGGAGATTTTCTGTTGTATGCAGAAAAAGAAGGATTCGTGCGATCAGAAAAAATACCGATGCATATTAAAAAATCTGTGGAGATAACCAAGCCAATTGACAACAAACTCTACTGTTGGAATAGACAAACAAGTCTCTCCTATCAAGGCATTTTTATCCTAGGGTATATTGACATTGAGGTACAAGCCTCCGATGCTGTGCAGAAGGTTGAGTTTTACCTTGATGGTGCATTGTACCATACCGATGTTGAACGTCCATTCGCATGGAGATTAAATATACGAGCATTTCTGAAAAAAGTCACCATACAAGTGTACGGATATGCGTATGCGCATGGTTCTCTTATAAGCATCGATGATGTTGATGAAAAAGAAGTCACACTTTTGAATTGTTTTCCTCATTTGCATATCTTACCATGAAGGTGATCGCATAACAAAGAGTATAACGCAGAAACAAACGATAATCGTTTATGTAGTAATTGTCCTCATCTTACTCTTCGTGGTCATTTTTCTTTCGCAATCCACTTTTCTTTCGACATCAATCTCTAAAGGAAAAAAAGATGCAGATGGATCTATTGAAAACGTCAGCATGAAAATCTCTTCACCTCAGTGGTCAATTGAATACCTTCATAGAACTACAAAAAATGTGACGGTTGCAAGCTTTTTATTTGAATGTGCTACATATTATAACTTTTCTGTACAGAAAGAATATTGGAAAGGATACCACTCATTTTTCATTACGGGAATACATAATATAAAAAACGGAGACAATGGGAGATACTGGCAGTATTATGTCAATGATCAATTTGCAGATGTCGGCTGCAGCAATTATTTTCTCAATAATAATGATGTTGTTGAATGGCGATTTGAACCTTCTAGCTGGTTGAAGTAAATGTTTCACGACACATAAGAATATATATTTTTGTATATCTCAAAATGTGTGTCCAACAGGAGAATTACATCATAGGTCAATAGTTGTTTAATAATTTTTCCTAATTGATTGGTAACTTTGTTATTATTCATAGAAAAATCGTTTTATCCTTTCGCATTCGCGCTGATAAATGAAACCTAGCATCTCGCTAGTATGGATTCATCTCAGAAAATTTTACTTCCTTATACTCCGTTTTAACCGTGATTAAAAGGAAAAATACACTCCCGTAGTGTAGACTTTTATTGTGGGTTTTCAAAACTCTCTATTTTTCAACAATCAATTTATTTTTCTCGATTCGAACGCTTACTCTATCTCCTGGTTTAAAAGGAAATTGGCTATCGTCTCGTATATTTGCTGGGATATAAACATACATTTTACCCTTAACATGCTGATAAATAGTTCCCTTTCCTTGTAGTGCCATTTTGTCTCTACCAATAGTAAAACTAATGTTCAGTACAAAAAACACTTTTAAACCAAATAGTACTACAAAATAAGTAGTACTTAAAATACTACAAAAATGTTTTCCCATTATGACCGATTTGATTGAAAACATTGAGTCACTAAAGACGGGTGATATCAGTAAAAAAGTTACTGAAAGAATAAAAGAGTTCAAACAAATTGATCGAGAATCAAGCGATGAGCTATTCAAAGAACTAAGCTATTGTATCCTAACCGCAAGATCTCCCGCTGAACAATGTTTAAAGACATGGAACAACATCAAAGATGATTTACTTATCGATTCTACCAAAGAAATCACAACAAAATTAAAACAAAATAATTACACGCTCGCATCTCAAAGAGCAAAATATATTTCTAAAGCCTTTAAAAAAAAGGACCAACTAAAAGAGGCCATACAGTTACATCAAGGAGATGATTTACGATATTGGATTATTAAAAACATAGATGGTATTTGGTACAAAGAAGCAAGTCATTTTTTACGAAACATTGGTTTTGATGATTTTGCAATCATCGATTCTCACATACTTACCTTGTTAGAGAAATATGATCTGATTAAAAAACCAGAAAACCTCACATATAAAAAATATCTTGAAATTGAACAAATATTGAAGGGAATATCACAGAGATTAGATATTACTTTAGCTGAACTTGATCTATATCTTTGGTATATGGAAACAGGGAAGATTTTAAAATAAAAGGAATAGAAAATTAGGATTTCTACTGTAAAGGTTCTTTTTTACTTAATTCACCCACCATGTGAATTCCTATCACACCTTTTAAGTCTCATGAAGGACCATCCCCCCACTGAGGAAACAACATGACTAAGAAAAAAGTACAAAAGAAACCCTCCGCGAAGGAGGAGAAGCAGGCAGAAGATAATAACAAGATCTTCGACAGTAATGGAAAACTAATCATTCAAACCAAACAGGAAGACGAAATTAAAACTAAAGAGCCACAGATAGACGAGACAAAGAAAAAACCAACCAACGTAAAAACAATATCTGATGAAGAGGCACAAGATCTAAAACGTGCATATTGGAGGGCGTATTATAAAAAAAATTCTAATAAATATAAAACTTGGAATAAAAATTGGAGATTAAAAAACCAGAAGAAAAATAAGAGAGAGACTACCTAAAATTTTAATCTCTCTTCCATTTTATTTTCGGCATATAAAATACACCAGCCCACCTGTCTAACTCCTCATATAATTTTTCTTTTTTAACTTCTAACAATTCGATTTCCTTTTCAAATCCTTCAAGGAACTTACTCTCACTGAAAAATGATTGAGTATTTTCTTCTATTTTTTGTTCAGGCAGTGCTTCTTGGAATTGATTATTGAAGTCATTAATACTACTTATCTTTGCAGGAAACACAGTTTTTTCTTTATCGCTGGTTAACCGAATACGATCGAGATTAAAAGAATCTGTTGCAGCCATGAAGAAAGCAGAATCCAAAATTATAGTATTCATCTCTTCGATCGTTTTATCAAATGTTTTTTTGATCTTTTCCCATTCTGTAATCACAGATGCAAAACTATTTTCCTTTAAACTATTGAGAAATCGTTCAGAAGCAGAAACAAATAAGGCATCGAATCTCGTATCCCAAAGTTGCGATGTATTATCTATCAATTCCAATCTTTTTTCAGGTTGGTCAGCAAGACGTTTTAATTCTTCTATAAAATAACTATTTTTCATATTAGACATAAAGATTCTTGTAGCCGTATTCTCCTGTATTTTATGTTCAATCAAATATAACCAACCATAAAATTTCACTAGGGAATCACATTTTTGTTTTTCGAGATATTTTTTCCAAATGTTATTCGCTTTTCTTAAAGCTACTTCATCAAATATATTTTGGATTTGATGAAAATGGCCTTGTATCTCTATTTCACGTTTATTAATCGTTGACAACTCATCGAAGGTAAAATCATCGATTGACATACTTGGAAGATAAAACATAATGGAATTTGTGGGAAGCACGTTTTTAAGGAAACATTTGGATATGACTTCTTTATGCCATATCTTCAATGGTTCAATTTTATATTTCTCACTGAGCCCATAATATGATTTTCCAGCTTTTTTTCTACGTTTTAAAATACCTGAATCGCGCATTTTATGTAAATCTCTATAGAACGCAGAATCATATTGATATTCGGATTTAGGTTTTTCATCGAATTTATTTTTGTTAATAAAATCATAATACTTTTTATCATCTCTGCGAACAAGATAGTCGTATTTATGAACAAAATTTTTGACTAATTCATCGGCTGGAATTTCTTTTTCGAAATCATCATTCCAATATTGTATTATTTTCTGGTATCGATTTTCGTTGGACACGTGGTTGTTATCAATGTGTTTTTACTATTTAAAGATTACTGACAAAAATTGTTAGTCAATATGTGTAATTAACTTGTTTTCATTTTTTGATATTGAGGAAAAAAAAATGAAACACACAATTAGCAACAACAGAGGTCCAACGACCTTCGAAGCTGGTAACGACTTCTTGGCCAGACAAGACCTAATTGAAGAGGGATACCAAGAGAGGGAGTATTTCTGGCTAAAAAGGAATCGATATGGTTCAATCCAAATCCCAAAGGATGAAAAATCAGACATTACAACCTTAACCGGAGGAGATCAGGGAACGAACAATAAAAACGTCAAAAAAGAACAGAAAGAAGACGAAGTAGGTAGAATCACAATCTTAGAATACGACCGTAGTAAATTGTTTGACGAAAAAGGTGCATTGATATTAGTGGGGGTGAAAAAATGAAACATGGGCTGGAACAAGATCCGGATTATGTGGATAACGATATCGCAGCTATTGAGAAGGAGTATCTTGAAGCATCAAACAGATTAGCGAAGATAAAAAAGCGTGTTGATGTTTTAGAAAAACAGCATTGGAATCTACGTAGAAAACTAGAACTAGCAAAGGGTTTCCCAATTCAAAGTAAATATGATACAATAAAATGTGTAGGTGAAGAACTTGTTTTGTTGTATTACAGAGGGGAACTCGTTATAAAACACGATTTAGACGAACTTGTCGAATATTATTTTAAAAACATGTATACACGAGTTTGTCCAGAGGTGTTGTGATATGTTGAAATCTGATATCGAGCAACATTTGAGGACTATTAAAAATGCAGCTGAAGAGATTCAGAAGAATCACGACAAAATGGATGTATTAGTGAACATGCGCTATGAACAGCCAGTTGGATCTTCTGTGATTCACGTCATTACGCTATCCAAGATCTGCCTGCAAGTTTATCGTGGAATACCCTGGGAACAGGCGATCGATGATGTAATCGGTGAAACGTTCAAGGGCATAGGGAAGGGAACCTTCAACGCATACAGAAACGACTATCGGCTATTTTTTAAAAGGATGATCAGCACCGTTTCTCAGGAGAAATAATCATGAAATGGAAAGTAGATGAGTCCTTAGGCGGAGAAATTTTAAAATTGAAGATCGGCGAATCAATTGAAGGAATTCTCTTAGCAAAATACCCATCGAAAAAATGGGAAAATCGGTATGTCTATCGGATTAAGCCATTTAAGAGCGATAAAATCAAAGTCTTGGTCGGGACAACGCTTCTCGATCAGGCAATGTCGGATAAAGAAGTTGGTAAGCCGATTAAAATCGAAAGAATACAAGATACTGATTCTGGAAAAGAACACCCCTGCCATAATTTTAAAATCTACGTTCCAGAGGAGTAGTATATGGGTGATGAAGATCCTCTCGAAGAAAAAACAGAAATTTCCGATGAATCAACGATGAATGATAAAAATTCACTGGAGAATGCAATTGAACAAGAAAAACTAGAACAAGAAATACTAAGAGATGAGAATCTCCTTGTTAGAATCGTCAATGAAGTACACAAAGAAGGGCTGGTCAATGAGGAAAAGAGCATTCTTGTTTTAATCATTAAAATATTTCTCAGGCTAGTAATAAATGCCTCTGCAACGAGTTCAAATATCTTAGTGTCAGATAAAACGGGATCAGGCAAGGATGTCATTGTATTTTGTGTATGCATTACGATTCTTCCAGAAAATCATTATCACCATCGGACTGATATTTCAGATAAAGCATTCGATTATTGGCAACCAATTATAAGATGGGAAGTAGATGATAATGGGAAAAAAATCCCTATCAAAGATTCTTGGAATGGACACGTTATTCACCTTGAAGACCCAAAAGATGATGCCTTAACTGGACAATCCTTTCGGGTAATGGCATCGGGAGGAACAGAAGTTACAAAGGTAATTAATCTGGTACCTGTGACAATTACAATTGATGGGAAACCAGTGATTGTTGTAACTTCTCTACATGCAACAATAGATGAGGAGGGTCAAAGACGATGGGACTCTCTACGCATTGATACTTCTGAAAAATTAACGGTCGCTGTCAAGAAAAAAATTCTTCAACGGGCAAGTGGGAAAAAAAATCAAGATAAAGATGACTCTGTTCGCCACGCTATTAAATACCTTTTATCACCGTATAATGTTGTTATTCCTTTCGCTGAAGAATTAGATCAATATCTCCCAAATACTCTCATCATGAGAACGCAGACTAAAAAATTACTTGATTACATTAAAGCCTCAGCGATCCTTCATCAGTGGCAGCGGGAAAAGGATGAACAGGGCCAACTGATTGCAATCTGGTTTGATTACGATTATGCACGTTTTGTTTTTACAATTTTGAAAGACGTTGAAGGTGTGACACTTAATAGCGCTGAGGAAGAATTTATAATGTTTTTAAGGGAACAAAACGAGCCTATATCCATAAAAAGTGCAGTTGAAAAATTTAAAAAGAGAAGTGCTGCCTGGGTGTATGATCATCTAGATTCATTTGTGACCAAGGGGTTAATTGAGGTATCATATGTTCAAGATAATCTCAATAGAGACATTAAAAAGATTATAGCCACCAAAGGTTGTGAGATCCATGATTTACCTTCATCCCTTTGGTTTTCTACCCAATTCCAAAAGGGGTTAGAAAAGGAACAACAGAAGGAATTCAAGAGTTTCCAGAGTTTCTTTCAGATAGTAAAGATTCTTGATGAAAATAGGGAAAAAGTTGGATTAACACCTATTTTTAAGGATTGGTATGATAGATCAGTAGAAAACCAAGAAAACCAAGAAGAAAACACAGAATCAACAGAAGAAAACAATATTAAAATGGAAAATAAGAAAGAGGAAGAAAATGTAGAAAAGCTCCAGGAGAAGCTCCTTAAACTAAAAAACACCATTGAGGAAAACAGGGAGGCTGGCTACAAGATTAATGATGATTTTTTAAAGAATAACTTCCCCACCAAGCTCATATCTGAATGTAAGAAAAGGGGGTTACTAGTAAAAAATCCCAAAGGGGAATATGATTTTCAATGGATTTAATGGAGAGAAATATCTATGAAAAATAAAATAGTATCAATTGAAACGTTTGATGAAGCTGTTGAATTGGATTGGACATTCTTAGGTTCAATTTTCCAGGATGGAAGTCTTAGAGGATTAGCAGATGTTTGGTGCAAGAAAAATAATTTCGTAATATTAGGGCGTTTAGGAGATAAAAATTGTTACTTTATATCATACATATCAAGAGTAGAAACTGTGAAAAGACTTACCGATACGGAAAATAAATTGCATTATCTTGAAACCATTAATTATTCAACAGAATGTAAAATTGCTCGACAAATTGAGGGAATGTGTAAAAGGAAAGAATTGTAAATATGTTCCACTGCCATCCGCTCCTAAAACATATGCAAGAATTAACCGGCATGAATGTCGAAAAGATGGCAGTGATGGAACTTATAATTTATCTTGAAAATCAAGTCGACCAGATCGCGCTGCAGAGTCTAAAAGAACTCGAACAACTGAATAAATTACGTAAATTACAGGGTTTATACCAGAAGAATCGCATTGATCGTCTCTGTATATCGTCCGCGATCAAACACTTATATGAAGAGGTTCCTCCCCAGAAGGAACACACCAAGAAAAAGAGGATTAAAGAAAGGTGAAATTTAATGGGGAAGAAATCAAATAATAATTTAAACCGATTCATTAAAGAATTCGAAGAATGTTTGCTAATAGCAGGAAGAAGCAAAAATACAATTGACGCTTATAATCGAACCATTAAACAGACTCTTTCAAATAAAAATCTTGATACACTTTCTCAGCGTGATCTAAATAAAATTGCTTTGCATTTAATAAAACAATATCAGGTAAATGCAAATAGAATGCGCTATGCAGCGATCAACCTTTTTTGTAAAGAAATACTTCATCGTGAAGATTTATATCTAAAAATTCCTAAACCTAAAAGAAGAAATAGAGATGTTCTGACATACGAACAAGTAAAAGAACTCTTAAAAGTTGCTAAAGGGAAAAGGAAGGTCGTTTATGTTTTTATACAAGTTTTATTTCGATGTGCCCTTAGAAAAGGTGAACTTTGTAATCTCAACATAGACGATGTAAATTTTGAAACAATGGAAATTTATTTACGTGATACAAAAACTGGAGATGGAATTGTTGTTTTAGATAAGGTGACCGCGGAGGCAATAAAAGATTATCTTGAACATGAGAGGGTTCCGATAAATAAAGGGGAAAAAGCTTTATTTCTTAGTAAAAGAGGTAAAAGAATCGGAGAACGATTTGTTAGAGATAATCTTAAACAATGTGCAGTTGAAGCGGGTATCACAAGAAGAGTATACCCACATATGCTACGTGCCTCTTCAATTACTCATCTATTAAACGTTGGAACAAATCCTTTAACAGTCCAAACACAAGCGCGACATAACTCATTTAAGCAAACAATGACGTACAATAGACCAACACAGCAGCAAATGAGAGAAGCTATCGAGAAAGCTTTTAATGATAAAAATGAAACAAACGAAGAAAAGCCTGATAAAAATTTAAATAAAAAACACGAAATGACTCCAGACGAAATACAATTGATTCTCCTTGAAAAATACGCAAGCGGAGAAATAACCTTAGAAAAATATGATAAACTTATGGAAGTTATGCGACCAAAACAATTAAAACCGGTAACAGAATTAGCGGGGTACATTTAAGGAACATAACCTTCCTTTGGACAGATAACCACCATTAAATGGGCGGGTAACAAAGTGGCTATGTGGCGGACTGCAGATCCGCCTACGAGGGTTCAAATCCCTCCCCGCCCTTTTTAAAAAAATTTTGCCCTCCATAATAAAGGAATGATTATCGATAACACCACCGTTATCATCTCAAGTATCAACTGGAAAGAATAGTCCGTTCTAAAAAATCGAGCGGCAGGAACCCTTCTAAAAAACCAGGAAGCAGCCCCCTATTACACGACCGTGTTCTTCTCCGATTGAAACCTTGAAACCAAAAAGAAAAAACTCCTGGTTTCTCGTAAGCAGATTATAAATACCTATTGCTTATTGCCGTAGTGTTCAGCATTACTCTTATCTTTATAATTCGTGACTGGAGAAAAAGAAAATGGCGATAGAGTTCTTACCGATCAGCACAATTTCTCTTCTCGCAATCGCTATAATGATTCTCAGTTTACTCATTGGTGCTTGGCGAAAAATCATGCTGACATACACCATCATCATCGCCAATTTCCTGGTGTTTGTGCTCACGATTTTTTTCCATGACACAATTATTAGAGAATTAGGATTCAGTTCTTCGTATCTTTCGTTATCGCAGTTTCCTCAAATGTATACGATCCTTACATCCATGTTTGTGCACGACGGGTTTTTACACATCCTGGGAAACATGCTGGTGTTTTTCTTCATGGGTTTAGCGTTTGAACAACGGATTGGCAGGAAAAAATTCCTCATCATCTATTTCCTGACCGGGATTGTTGCAGCATTGACACAGTCTCTTGTCAACTGGGGGAATCCACTTCTTCTGATTGGCGCCTCAGGAGCTATCTTTGGCATTCTGGGTGCGTTTGCGTATTCCTATCCACGCGATGAGGTCGTCATGCCTGTCCCTATCGGCATCATGTTCATCATGCGTATTAAAGTCATTTATGCAACCATCATCTTTGCGGCGATGGAAACCATTATTGTCTATATTGACTCTCTCTCAGGACTGCAGGATAACACCGCGCATTTCGCTCATTTCGGAGGACTGGTCGGCGGCGTCCTGCTCGCCGCGATTCTTGTGGGAAAGCAAGGAGAAAAAACCAAGAAATCAGACCATGCCGGCTCCTATAATTACATGAAAATAACGAAAACAGATGCAATTAATTTTTCTCAGTTACAGCAACTGGCGACGACCCCGGAGCTCCAAAAAATCCTGGGGCGTACCGAACATGAGGATGTCTTGCAGGTACGAGACATGTGGCTTGATCATTTCCTCCAAAAGATTTCATGCCCTAAATGCGGTAAACCGTTGAATCATTTTGAACGAAACATCTGGTGCGAAGACGAGCATTTTCGGATAAGCTATTAGAAGGATAAACTCAGACCAACGAGATGTCCGAAGACCACATAACTGGAGACGATATACCCGATGATCGCTCCGCCGCACAGTAAAGGAAGGCCAGCTTGTGGTTTTCCTTTCATAACAAAAGTCATAAGAGCAACAAAACCTATCAATGTTCCTGCAAGCGTCGAAAGGGCAATAGGAAGACCACCGGTTATATTGATATAGGCTGCTACGACAAGGATACCTGGCATGACCACATCACCAACGCCCATGAAAAATGCCTCCCGTTCTTCGCCTTCCGCGAGTTTTTCTTTCAACCGTTTTGTTTCTTTCAGCAACGAATAATGTCGTATCTTTGGGACAACGAGCAACACCGGTAGTTTGAGGTCCATGACCGTATCAGCTAAATCGATCATATGTTTTGTTTTGTACACGGAGATAGCATCATAGATCGCCAGCCCAAGCAGCAGGATAATGATCAGAAAAATACTCAGTGAAATGCCAAATAACGCGACCGCTCCCGCCCCTATGATGATGCCGCAGAGGTCAATGATGTACCATTCTGGGTATTTCACGAGAACGACGATAAGACACGCCGCGAGAATAATGGAAAGAAAAACGGTTATGACCCAGTTGGAAATAATAAGGGAAAACAGAGGAAGAAAGATATAAAACGATGTGTACCCGACCGCGAATAAAATGATGAGCTGAATCAGTTGTTTCTTCCAGAATTTCGCGATCAACAGGATAATAATTGTCATACCCAGGACCGTGACGAACACCCAGACCAGGTTCATCGGGTTATCAGCTTGTTCGAACACCTCCATTCCTGCGTTAATGAAAATATGCGAAAGAAGCAGGGCAAACCCGTTAATGATTATGAAAAAACATCCCATGAAAAAAATAGGAAGGATTTCTTTTTTTCCTTTTTCTGTTACATCATCCATTTTGAAGCAAGAATGAATTTCGTCTATTTATAGAGTAGTATTTTTTGTACCAACGAAAAAAATATATCAAAAAAAAGACCTTGCATATTTACTATTTATTTTTAGCAATTTTTCTTTGGGAAGGATGCGTTTTTCTCGTCAAATATTTCTCCACCATTTCAAGTGCACACAGGCTTCCACACATCGAACACGCCTTCGTGTCCTCAGAGGGCGACCGCTTCGCACGATACTCCTTTGCTTTCGTAGGATCAATACAGAGCTCAAACATTTTCTTCCAATCCAGAGCCTCCCGGGCTTTACTAAACGTCCTATCGATATCCCGATCAACACCTCTCGCGAGATCAGCAGCATGTGCTGCAATCCGTGTTGCAACCACTCCATCGAATACATCGTTCTTATCAGGGAGACAGAGATGCTCCGCCGGTGTCACATAACACAGAAAATCAGCACCAGAAAAGCCAGCAAACGCCCCTCCAATACCTCCAACAAAATGATCATACCCTGGGGCGATATCAGTGACCAACGGACCGAGAACAAAATACGGTGCCTCTTTTGCCACTGTTTTCATCACCTGGATGTTCGCTTGGATATCAGACAGCGGCATATGCCCAGGACCTTCCACCATAGTTTGTACCCCAAATTTCCGTGCTTTTTCAACGAGCTCCCCGATAATAAGCAACTCCTGGAACTTCGCCCGATCGTTGGAATCGGCAAGTGCACCAGACCGCATCCCATCACCGAGTGAAAGCGTCACATCGTATTTCTTCGCAATTTCCAAAAGAGAGTCGAAGTCCTTGTAAAAAGGATTCTCCTGATCATGATGAAGGATCCATGCCATATGAAACGATCCGCCGCGAGAAACCATAGGAATAAGCCGCTTTTGTTTCCGGAGACGCTCCACGCTTTCTTTGGTGATACCCACATGCACAACCGCGAAATCAACACCCTGTTTCGCCTGGGATTCAACCATGGAGAACATATCATCCTCAGTCATATCAACAATCGAGCCACGCTTCTCAATCGCCTCGATCCCAGCTTGGTAAATAGGAACCGTACCAAAAGGAACCGCCACGGTTTTCAACAGGGTACGACGAATCTTATCCAGATCACCACCTGTCGACAAATCCATGACCGCATGCGCACCAGCACCAACCGCAACCTGAGCTTTCTCAACCTCCTCCTTCAAACTGCAATGCTCCCGGGACGTCCCAATATTCGCATTGACCTTAACTCGCAAACCTTTCCCGATCCCAAGAGGTACTGGTACATGAATCGGATTCCATGGAATAACAATATGACCCGCTGCGATACCCTTCCGAATCAAATCTACTGCAACCTTCTCGCATCGAGCAACATCCTTCATTTGCGGAGTTGTTTTCCCCCGTTTTGCCTCAGAGATTTGCGTCATGCCAAATACCTAATGATTTCATGATATTAATACTTTCAATAGGACGATGTATCCGCGGATCATCAGACAAGACAGCCACGAAACCATAATGCTAAAAACATCATGACATATACAGATCCTTAAAATATTTTTGTGGGCTTGGCAATGAAATCAATTCTCAAACTCTTCTCCGATCACGGGACATTCGTCCAACCAGACGCACTCAAATACATATCCTCAAAAGAGAACCCTGATGATTTTGCTACATTCCTCATAAAAAGCCTCAGAGAATACCCGTTATTCCTCGCTGTTGAGACCATCAAAAACATCGAAGAATCAACCCAACAACTCAAAGAAAAACCAGCACCAATACTGGTTATTCCTACAGCATCACTCATGCCCCCTGTTGAAAAAACCATAGAGAAAGAGTTCCAAAAAAAGATGCTTTCAAAAATCTACAGTGGATCCACCTTTACCAAAGAAACGAGTGACGAGGAAGACGAGGAGGAAACAGAGGAGGACGAGAAACCCAAAGAAGAAAAAAAACTACTGCAACCCATCGAGATAAAAACAGTCAAAGGCTGGAAACCACTTGCCAGAGACTACGAATCAGAAGTACGCATCATCAAAGACATTACCGGAAAACGAACCAGCGAGGGAACCACCCAAGACTTCGTCAATTTATTCAAGGACAGATATCAAGCAATACGAAAAATCCTCTGCAGCCAACGACGAGAAATCGCACAATACATCCCTATCAACCGCGTTCGAAAAACCATGACCGATGTCCAACTCATCGGTATCGTAAAAAACGTGAAAACAACACATAACGGACACCGGCTCATCGAAATCGAAGACGACACAGGCTCCGCAACCCTCATGGCGCTGAAAACAAACACGGAAACAATGCAACAGGCAAATGAAATCATGCTCGATGAAGTCATCGGTGTCGTAGGAAAAATCAGCAAAACCGGTGACCTGATCATCGTTCAAAACATCATCTACCCGGACATAAAAATGCATCATGAACGCAAACGAACAGAATCGCCTCTCTGCGTCGCGTTTCTCTCCGATGTTCACATGGGGAGCAATATGTTCATGGAATCAGAATGGAACATGTTCCTCCGCTGGATCAACGGGGACCTCGGAAACTCCCGACAACGAGACGTCGCAAGCAAACTCAAATATCTCGTGTTACCAGGCGATCTTGTCGATGGCATCGGCATTTACCCAAACCAGGAAAAAGAACTCTCCATCAGTAATATCTATGAACAATATCAAGCACTCGCACAGCAGTTCGCATACATCCCTGATCATATCACGGTCATCCTCCAACCTGGAAACCATGATGCCGTACGACCCGCAGAGCCACAACCCGCGTTTGAAAAAGAGATTCGTGATCTGTTCTCAGGAAAAGAATTTATTTTCATCGGAAACCCCAGTTACTTCTCCATCCATGGAATTGATATCCTCTCCTATCATGGTCAAAGCCTGTTAGATTATTCAACAAACATTCAAGCACTCAACTACAACGAGCCAACCGAGGTCATGAAACTCATGCTCAAGAAACGACATCTGTCACCAACCTATGGAGGGTACACGCCGCTTGCCCCAGAACATGAGGACTACATGCTCATCAACCAAGTCCCTGATATCTTTGTGACCGGACATGTTCACACCTCCTTTATCGATAACTACCGAGGAGTAACCCTCATTAACGCGTCAAGCTGGCAGTCGCAGACCTCCTATCAAAAAATGATGAATTTCGTTCCAGATTCCGGAAAACTTCCCATCGTAGATCTGAAGACCGGGAACGCTACTACCATGGATTTCAGTAAAGCATCTGCATGAACCAAGAAAAAAACATCTGTCTTTTTTTAAGTAAGAATACAAAACTTTAAGTGAGTTTCCGACATGTAGAATTTGTTTATTTTCAGAGCATGAGAAACATGGATGGGGAGTTATCCAAAGATATCGCTGCAAGCCCGGCTATGCGCGCGTATTTTAATCAGCTTCAGCACGATATCGACGCCTGCTACAAAATAGCAAATGCCGCACGAAAAACAGGCTATGACCCAGAAACTACCGTAGAAATCCCCCAAGCACTTGATCTCGCGTCACGTGTAGAACAACTGGTTGGACCAGAAGGAATAGCACCGAAAATCCGTCAAGCAACAAAACGGATTGGAAACCGGGAATTAGTCTCACTGGAAATCGCGCGAATGATCGTCGATAAGAAAATCTATACTTTTAATAGCCTCGAAAAAGCACTTGATCAAGCGGTACGAACAGGACTTGCCATTCTCACCGAAGGAGTCTTGGTTGCCCCGCTGGAGGGCATCGCAGATGTACGACTCGGGCGGAACAACGACGGAACCAATTATGTTGACCTGTATTTTTCAGGACCCATCAGAAGCGCGGGAGGAACCGGCCAAGCCATGAGTGTGCTTATCGCTGATGTGATACGACGCGACCTCGGTATTGGCAGCTATGCAGCAACACAAGGAGAAATCGAGCGGTTAAAAGAAGAAATCCCGTTGTATAAAAGAGTACAACATTTACAATACCTCCCTTCTGTCGATGAAATTGATCTGATTATAAAAAATTGCCCGATCTGTATCAATGGTGAAGGAACCGAAGATGAAGAAGTCGCCGGATACCGGGATTTACCACGGGTTGGAACAAACCGGCTGCGAGGAGGAGCATGTCTCGTCATCGCAGAAGGACTCTGCTTGAAAGCACCGAAAATCTACAAACACATAAAAAAAATGAAGTTAAAAGGATGGGAATTCCTCGAGACGTTTGTAAATAAGGGAACGGATCTCACAAAAGATACGGGGGCTATCCCGACGATACCTCCGTCATCAAAATATATTGGGGAAGTAATCGCAGGACGACCAGTATTCTCGCATCCATCAAGGGTAGGGGGTTTCCGTCTCCGCTACGGACGGGCACGCACCGCAGGGCTTGCGTCCACCGCGATTAACCCAGCAACCATGTTTCTGCTGGATAGTTTCATCACCGTAGGGACCCAGATGAAAACCGAGCGGCCAGGGAAAGGAACCATTGGTACCCCCTGCGATCAGATCGAAGGCCCGATCGTGCTACTCCAAAACGGTGATCTCATTCAGATCAACGATGTGAAAAATATCCGCAGTGATGTGAAAAAAATCATTGATCTCGGTGAAATCCTCATTCCCTTTGGGGAATTTATCGAGAATAACGCGCTGCTCCCTGATGCATCGTATGTGTATGAATGGTGGGTGCAGGAACTCCAACAAGTGGTTGCCTGTATCCCTACGAGTTATAATACCGGTGATGTGGGAGAAGCAGACCTTTTGCTTCAACAGAAAATCGACCAGGATTTCGGACGACACGTTGATGTGCATCACCCCTTACCACAGGAAGCGTTCGCACTCGCAGAAAGATATCATGTCCCCTTACATCCTGATTATAACCTTTTCTGGCATGACCTCGCCATAGATGATGTCGTAAAACTAATAACCTACGTAAAAGAACAAGGAAAACTCCTGCTCGAGAATGAAGAAAAGCTTCTCCTTCCGAACAATCCAGATATTAAAAACATCCTCATTGAACTCGGTGCGCTCCACAAACAACGAGAAGGATCGTTTCTATTCGATCACTATACATACCCGCTGATCCGCTGTTGCGGCCTTGACATCAAGCAAGGACAGCTCGCACCAACAGACCGGTGGGCTCTGCCTGCAAAAGGAGAAACAACGTTATCCTACGTATCAAAACTTGCAGGAGTACAGCTAGGCGCTCGTGGACCGTTCCGCATCGGAACACGTATGGGGCGGCCAGAAAAAGCATCCCCTCGAAAGATGCGACCACCACCACATGTGCTCTTCCCGCTTGGGGATTATGGAGGAAACCAACGACTGGTGAAGACTGCTGCAGAGAATGTTACAATCGAAGTTGAGGTAGGGAAACGACGATGCCCGAAATGTAATGCCATCACGTTCCATTTGGTCTGCACCTGTGGCGTTCATACCGAAGTCCTTGAAGGAAAGCCGGAGAGGCAGATGATTAATCTGTCTGAGGAACTTGAGAGAGCACAGAAAAATGTCAAGGAACATATCCTTCCAGAAACGATCAAAGGCGTCATAGGAACGATATCGAAACACAAAACCCCGGAGCCCCTGGAGAAAGGGATTCTGCGTGCAAAACATAATGTCTACGTGTTTAAGGATGGAACGATCCGGTTCGATATGACGGATGCACCATTGACACATTTCAAACCAAAAGAAATCGGTGTTCCTTTGAAAAGAGTCAGGGAACTTGGGTACACAAAAGACTATCTGGGCAAGGAGTTGGAAAACGAGGACCAGATCTGTGAACTGAAAGTGCAGGATGTCGTCGTCAGCACTGCGTGTGCCGAGTATTTTATACAAGTATCAAAATTTATTGATGATTTATTGACGAAGTTTTATGGTATTGATCGGTTCTATAAGGTGAAGAAAAACCAGGATTTAATCGGTCATTTGGTCGTCGGACTTGCACCGCATACCTCTGCAGGTGCTCTGGGGCGAATCATTGGATTTACTACTGCACAAGTTTGTTTCGCTCATCCCTTTTATC
>Ga0209777_10002447_pt1 | contig 24401 bp, 26 predicted proteins | sample FrelakmetHBP12HB_FD_187147 | JGI IMG/M metagenome (GOLD analysis project Ga0209777, IMG submission 187147) | Freshwater lake sediment microbial communities from the University of Notre Dame, USA, for methane emissions studies -HBP12 HB (SPAdes)... | ecosystem: Environmental > Aquatic >... | reverse complement strand
AACCAAAAACTCCAGGTTCTCCTTTAACACCTTCTCTTCCTTCTTTCAAAGCAAAAAATCCAGACCACCGTCCCCCAATTACATACCAATCCCATTTCGCATTTGGATTTTGATAATATCCATATCCTCTACATTCTTTTGAATATTCATATCCATGATATTCTTCAGCCCAAGTTTTTGCGTCTTTATATCGATCTGGTTGATCCCCTGGTTTCTGATATTTATTTTCCCATTCTTTAAATTTCTCTTCTAGAAATTCTTCTTCCATCTCTAAACGAAATTCTGATCTTGGATCTTCTCTTTTTTCTTCTGGTGATAAATCCAACTCCCAAAATGGTTCTAATTGTTCTTCTACATTTTCCCCTATAACTAAAACTGTAAAATGGCTCATACATTCTCCTATTAGAAATTAGGGAGGAAAACATTTAAATATTTCCTCCCTTATAATTATGTATTGCTATGTAGTGTAACCACAAATCCGGTCCGATCTATATTTTGTGTAACACCATTTGGTGTAATAACCCAAATAATTTTTTTTGGTAAAAGTCTTCTTTCAATTTCATTGATGTTATCACAATAGCCATCAGTAAATGCTAGCGTTACATCCGTATTTGTTTCTCTACATTTATCTAAAGCTGGGAACAATTCTGTTCCTCCTCTTCCTTTTACATCAAACTGTATATCTGAAATTCTCTTAACTTTATATTCTTTTTGAACTTTAGCATCACATTCAAATACAGTAGTTTGACAATTCCTATCATGTTCTACAACATCTTTAATTCCAGATAAAGCTTCATATATATCATCATTTGACATACTTCCAGAAGTATCAATTAAAACTGCTATTTTAAAAGAAAAATCTTTTCTCTTTCCAGGAAAAGGAGATAACATAGGAAGATTAAGTTCTTCTTTCATTGTAAACATATAGGTTCTTTTCTTATTTATTCTATTATACGCAATTCTAAATTTAGATAATCTTGACCCTTTTACTAACTTTTTAATAATTTCATAATATGGAACTTTTGGTGGTTCTAATAAATCAGAAATTAAATCTGCAACTCCAGCTGGTAATGTTCCCCTATTCTTTACTTGTTTATATGCATCTAGTGCAGCGTTTGCAATATTCTGTTCTATTTTTCGAGATAAAGAATTTAAATCAGGACATTGATCTGTATTTTTTGTCCAACAACCATGATCGTCTACAAATCTTCCTTCACAATTTTTACAATCTTCAGATTCTTTTTTAGATCCTTGACCATCTTGATCTCCCTCTCCATCCTGACCTTTTTTACTTCCAGCACCAGAACAAGACATACAACTTTTTTTCTTTTTAATTTTCTTTAAGAGTTCCTCATAATATATTTCTGTTGCCCTTCCTGGTTTTAAATTATAAACTTTTGGATGGAGAACTTGAATATTTGTACCGCAGAGATTTAAAGATTCTGGCATTTTCATTAATTCATTCGCTGCACAATCAGAAGCCAAATTCCACACATATTGTTTATATGGTTTATTTTTTTCATCTAATTCATTCGCCATCATTCTAATTGATCTACTGAGATGTTTATTTAGAATATGCATTCCTTCATGTTCTAAAACTAATAATACTTCTTTTTCCTCACTTCCTTCAACTAATTTAGGATGATAATAAAGAGTAATGGATCCATCTAGTTCTGCTCCTACTCCCATTATGGATGGAAGACTTTCATTTGAAATTCTTCTAATACTAGAAAATAAATATCCCCAATACGAATCTTTAAAAATCATTAAAGTAACTAAATGTTTTAATTTTTCTGATGCAGTTTGTATTTCTTCTGACATTATTTAACCTCTTAATAATTATGAAGAACATTTGTAAATCCAGTCAACTTTTCCAGTAGATTTACATCTTTCACAACCAACTGGAAAATAATGATCTGGAAATTTCTTATCTTCTGGAACTGGTCCCCTTTTTAAATAAAGAAAAATCTTTAAATTTCCTGTTCCCCCACATCTATTACAAACATATTCTTTTTCTTTTATGTTTTTCATTTTAACTCTTTCAATCTATCTTTTAGCAACTTGCTCATTTTAGGATTATCTAGAACATTTGTAACCCAATCCACTTTTCCTGTTGATCCACAATGGTTACATGGAATCATAAAAAACTTAGAATTGGTATGAGGGATTCTAGTTGCTCCAAACCCCTCACACCAATTACATCTATAATCACTGAGCTGCTTTTCTTCCAATCCCCACCATCGTTGAATAATATTCATCTTTGTATTCCTCATTCTGTTGAATCAATGCTACATGTAATCTTGTAGCATATTCAAACTCTTTAGATTTTCTATCATACCCATCAATTTTTGTAATAAACGTAGCAGATATATCTGATGGAAGATCTGTAAGAAAACGAGCAACATTTTCTACTTCCTTCTTTCCAAAAGTTGGTTTAGATGTAATTAAGAATGTAATAAAAGAAGCCATAATTTTCCCTAGTTTCGCATTATCAGATTCTTTAACATAACCTCTGATATCTTTTCTGACTTTTTCATAAACATTAAAAATATCTTTTGGACTAATATCTTTTCTTTCTTTTAAATAGTCCATAAACATCATTGTTTTATTTGTATTTAACAACCCAGAAATTAAACTATCAATCTCCATAATATTCTGGAGAATCCCACCATTATATTCATAACCCCAAAGAATATTTGATACTCTCTCCCAACTAGCTGGATTAGCATATACACTTCCTCTTTTCTGAGCTGCAAAATCATATACAAACTCATTATGGATCTGAATAAAATCAATTATTGAAGGATGAAATTTCTTTGCAATTGCATAATTTAAAAATGCTGGTGCACTAACATCTGTATAGATGTGTAATGTTCTTCTTAATCCTGCAGCATCTTGTAAAACATCCATTGAATATTCTTGGTCATCTGGGTTGTCAAGAGAAATTACAAACCAACCTCTCGGTAAATCTTTTAAATGTATTTTATATTCATTTTGAATTTGCCATAGAAGCATTTGTAGGTTATGATCTCCTCTGGCAAACTCATCAATAACAAACACACCAAAACTTTCCGGATCCGATGGAATAAAATCTGAGTATAACATTTTAAACTTAGTGTTTCCATTATCCACAACTGGAAATGGAATTAATAAATCATCTCTGGATAGAACTGGAGATTTAATCATGACACATTTCCAATCTTTTTTTGTTTCTTCTCGAAGCTCATCTACAATTTGTAGACAAACTGATGTCTTACCGACACCTGCGGGTCCTATAATATGAAAAGTTTGTTTTTCAATATCTTTTCCCTTTTCCCAACATACCATAGTATTTACAATGTTTTTCTTAACTAATTCCTTAATTTTATCAATTGATAAAACTGCAATATTTAATTTTTCATAATACTTTTGTTCACTTTTTGCAGCTGGTGTAGTGCTCATTTTTTCTCCTTCTGTAATTTAAAAAATATGGTTAAATTTATCTAAAATTCTAAACCTCTGTAGGGTTGGTATATAAATATATACCAACCCCATTTAAACTATATATTTTATTAAAATTCCGCGTCTTCAAAAGAGAAAGATGATGCTGATGGTTTTGTTGCAGCTTCTTTTTCTTTATCTAATTTTGGTACGTCAAACTTTTGATCTGGAGAAGCATCACCATATCCAGAAACAGACTTCTTACTTCTTCCCCAATCAAACTTTTCATTAAAATTCTCAAGAGTCTTCTTAGAAATTTGTAAAATCTTTAATGCTATATCATCTGGAAGTTGAACACTTTTAGTAAAATTGAATACTTTTTGAATTCCATATTTAGTAGTTGTTTCTCCCATTGAAATATTTGTTACAAATCTCTTATTATTTACAACTGTTTTTTCAAACTTTTTACTTTCTTCTGTTATTGGTTTAAATATTGGTTCTAAATCTAAATTAGCCATTTCATTTAAATAAGAAGAAACATTATTATACTTTACACCTTTCCCTCTTAAAAAAGCATAAATGGGATTATTATTCCCTTCTTTTTTAATTGGTTTTCCAACACTATCACAATAAAGTCCAGTAAGAATTATCTGGGATTTGCATAAACTACAATATGGATCAGCTGCTCTCTCTGCTGATGTTCTACCACAAGTCCTTCCCGACATTCCCTTCCATACTTGATTTCCTGGTTGAAATGAAAAACATTCAGTTCTGGTTACATTACCAGTTGTAGTTTCTTTTACTAGAACTGATTTAGAGTGAGTGATAATTAAATTTAAATCATTTAGATTGTATTCTACTCCTCTAATCTGAAGTTTACCAGCTTCTTCATTTATTCCAAGATGATTCTTTCTGGTCTTTCCAGAAATATAAATTGAATGAAAAAACTCGTCTTCTGGTGCTGTTGGTTGTCTACTTTCATACCCTGTTCCTTCTAAACCCGAATAATCTTTGTAATCTGTCATTTTTAAATTTTCTCCTTATAATTTTATAGTATTTGCCCTTTTAAAACTGCTGACGCCCAATCTAAATATCCAAATGATTTACACACTCCACATCGTGCCACTCCTCCAGAATATCCACTACCCAAACATCTTTTACAAATTTTAAGTTCATCTGTTTCTGTTAATATAAAGTTTTCATGACACGATTTGCAGTAGAATTCATATTGAAGTAAATTAATTTGAGCCACAGATTCAATATTTTCTGAATTACATTTATCACATCGTGTTGATGTCATTATTCTATTTATTTGGTATCAAGCAAAAATTAGAATAGTTTCTGTCTTCAGGAATTGTAATTAATGAAAATTCATCATTAAACCAACACCTCATATATTGGTCAAGTAATATTCCAGATGAAAATGATTTAATATTTTCCTTCTCATATTTCTTTATAATTAAATTAGGATCCTCTACTGTAAGAGCACTAATTTTTCTTACCTTCGAATCAGAAATTGGTGGAGTAATTAATTTTGGATGAGGACAATATATAATCACTAATTTATCTCCAACCTTCTTAAAGATTTCATTTTTAAAAAAGAAAATAGATGTATCATGATCATATGCGACATCTGTCGCATTTAAAACTCTATGAATAGATGTATGTTGTCTGCATAACATTCCCTGACTTTCCTTCAACTTACAAACTTGACAATTAGAATAATCCACTGTAAATTTTGGTCCTCTAATTTCAAAATCTTTTTCTGCAGCTTTTGAGAAATATGATAAAATCCTTCTCTTATTTAATAGAAATTTAATAATCGTAATTGGAAACACTTCACATCTTAACCCTTCTTCTACAAACTTCTCCATTGAAACTTGTTTCATATTTTCTCCTTAACTTTTTATAAATTCTTTAGAACAAACAAAAAACCATGAAGTATTAATGGGTTCCTACTGGGAAACCGATTAAACTTAATTATCGGTTTCCCAGTAGGACGATGATATAAAAAATCTAAATTATTGCTGATCTCCCCCTTGGTCATTATCCTCAACGTTTATATCAAGGATTATTGCCAAAGCTTTGATCTTTTTCTCAGGAATTTCAAGCCTGAGTTTTTCTTCAATTCTTCTTCTAATTTTTTTTGTTTTTTCTGAATGATTAACAATTTTTGGTATTGTCATTCAACCATACACCTCTCCTTAAACTTTTTCGTATTTAAACCTCCTTTCATTTACGTAGGATAAATATACATAATTTAACAACTCACTATTATAGTAATTTATAATAGTCATAAATAATTAAAATTAATAAAATTAAATTCTAACTGTTCTGACTTTTCTAAGACAGAGGGATTATAAACTCCTCTATGTAAAATATTGACTGATGCATTTAAATCTGCATCTATCTCTAAATTACAAGAACCACAAATAAATGATTCTCCTTTTCTATTACTCTTATCTAAAGTTTTACATCTTGAACAAATCTGAGATGTATAAGAAGGATTGACTTTTGTCAATAGAATACCATTCTCTTCACAAAGTCTCTCTAACTTATTAATAACTTTAGAATAAGTCCATCTTTGAATTTTGTTATTATATATAATTATCCCTGTTCTAAAATTATTTTGAAAAAATCTTCAATGGATCACTTACCAGAAACGTTAAAAATAAAACAAGCGTCCACAAATACAAATACATCTTAGATAATAACCCAACCTCTTCCTCATTTGACATTGAAATATTCACCCTTGTAACTATTCCTAAATCTTCGATCGTAACTACGGTTGCTTCTTCCGGATCCATATAACTCCTCCAAAATTTAATTCAACAACTATCCATTTGTAATTAATATATATAGTTCCGTTCGTTTATATGAACTATTATAATTCTATGGAGTTTCAGGTTCTGGAATAGTAATTGAAGCAGGTTTCTTATAATTCATCAAATCTATTTCTACATCTCGATCAAGAAAATTTACAGCAGATGTTTTTATCAACTCTTTTACTCCAATGGGCATATGACCATCTGTAACATAAATATGTATTCCTTCCTTCAACATAAATACAATTCCATCATGTGCTTGAGTAACATCAACTAAATCTTTTCTATCCATTGTTGTAATAATACGTCCCTTTTTAATTTGCAATTTCGCCATTTTCAAATTCTCCTTCCGCAATCTTTATTGCGATCCAAAATTTTGACTTCTCTGTTTTATCAGATATAAAGTTTATTAAATTTTCTTTATTGTTTGTTCTAAGAAATTCAGAAATTAACTCATCAGAAATTGATTCTTTAATTGATAATTCTAGTTCATTTTCAAAGTTTTTTTCAGATAGAAATAATTTAGAGTCGAATCTAAGTATATCTACTTTAAACTTTTTCCAAAATGAACAAAAAAATTCAAGATTATCAAATTCTAAAAATGATACAAATTTATACATACTAGAAACCTTATCAGAATCTATAAAATCAATACTCTTTAAAAACTCAAAGTTATAAACCTCTTTAACTTTATTTAAAAGTTCTCTACATAAATCTGTTTGATTTTCATTTGATTGAAGTATAATACTCTGAAGAATGCTATGAAAAATATACTTAAATTCTGGATGTCCAATACTACTAATCAAATCTAAAAAATCATTTCTAATTTGCGCAGTTTCTACTAAATCTCTATCATCATCTTCCTCAACTTCTGGTAGTTGAATAGCAGTAGAAATTAAAACTTGAGTGTTATCATCCATTTTTTATCCCTTTTCTAGCATTAGTGAAATAAAGTAAGAATTTAATAAATCTCTTGCTTGTGAAGTTTTTGCGAGTCTAAATCCTGCAGATCCATGTTGAATAATATCTGAAATTATTTCGTTTTTAGTTGTAGAATCATCGCTTAGAGGTCCAAGCATTTCAGATAATAAAATTGGGCAATTATATGATATCATACTATAAGTGTCTGCTTCCCCCAATCTTTGTCCGCCCTCTCTACTTTTTCCTCCGGTTGGTTGTAATGTTTTAGAAGTAACTGGACCAGTGGATCTGCTATGAATTTTCATTTCACCAATATGTTCTAACTTTGACATATACATATATCCAACTGGAACATCATGTTTTGTTTTAACACCAAACTCTGGTAGAAATAATGGATATCCAGTTTTTAGACCCAAAATATCCAGAGCTTCTTTTATCTGATCAGCTTTTGGGGCTCTAAATGGAGGAATTACTAATGGAACAAAATCTCTAGTTTTAATCTGGTTAACCATCTCAACAAATTGTCTATCACTCATCGAAATTAAATTTCTAATTAATCTGGAACTAAATTCTTTATTCTTTGTTGAATCCAATTTGGTTATTACATCTTTCATAAGTTTTATAATTTTTTGTTTAGAATTAAGAGAAACTATTTGCTTAGCCAATGCCCTTGAAATTAAACCACAATACATTTCATAGAGCTGACCTATATTCATTCTTCCTAAAACTCCAAGCGGATTTAAAATAATATCAACTCTATCACCCCAAGGGGTTCTGGGCATATTTTCATCTTTTTCAATTAAAGAAACAATTCCCTTATTTCCATACCTATTACATAATTTATCTCCGAGACCAATTTTTAATTCTTGCTCTATTTTAAATTTAATTAATAATCCTTTTATAGTTTTTCCTCTAATTGTAAACTTTTCTGTGCTAACCATTCCATATCTAGATCTCGTTTTTTGAATCATACTTTTTAACATAGGAAATTTTTCATCTGGAACATTTGAAAAAACTTCAATATCAACTATATTTCCTCCAGAACTCTTTTTAATTAATTGTCCTGCATACACCTCAGTGAGATCATCTTCTTCTGAATAACCAATTAGCGCTTCTATTTCTCCAGCAGTTCTTCTTAACAAGGGATCCCCTTTACTTGTTTTAGATCCAAGAGATGCTATAAATAAAATTCTATCATTTTCTGCAACTAAGATCTCTTCCTGTAACCCATGTAAAGAAGTCAACAAATCTTTTTCAACTAATTTTTCATTTATGACTATTCCATCCTCAAAATTATATCCCTTATAAGGCATGAATGCTATACACAATGTTCGTCCGAGAGAAATTTCCCCATTTTGAATACAACTACCTTCTGCTAAAACTTGATTTTCTTGAACTATTTGACCAACTTTAATAATAGGTTTAAATATACTTAGTGTATCTCTTCCAGTTCCAGATTTTAAATGAACTGGTGTTAAATCTATTTTTTTCTTTGTTGTATCTTTACATAAAATTTGAATATAATCAGATGTAATAGCTATAATTTTTCCATAACATGGAGATTTCTTTATAAAATTATTTGATAAAGAATTTGTAAGAATTCCTTCAAATCCAGATTTAATTGCTGGTGGTTCAGGATTCTTTAAGGGTAACATTTGTTTAGCTTGACTTGATAGCATAATTACTCTTCCGCCATCATTATTCTCTATAAAGGGAATCATAGAACCAGTGGTTGACAACATACCAACCCCTTCTTCGTCAGAAATATCTTTAATAGAAAACAATCCTCTAGCACTAGTTATTGATGCATCTATTGATAGTTGTTGGTTAATTCCAATTGTTTCTCCTTCTGGAGTATCTAATGGATCAATGTTTCCAAAATATGAAGGATGAACATTTCTAGATTTTGATTGTATTGCTCTTTTATCAGGAATTCCTCCTATAGATTTTCCAACTGGAGAAACGCGTGTCATTACAGCCATTTCTTCGATTGGATTTGCATATTCCATATCAGTAACAATTTCAGAATTTATAAACTGACTAAGAACTTTAGTTTGATTTACCTCAAACTTTGCATTTGTGTTTCCAGATAAAACTTGAGCTTTATAATTTGTATATGCGGAAAGAAGATGTTTCTGAACTAAATGAACTATAACTTCAGATCCTCTAACTCTTTGATTTGAAATATCATTTCTATCTTGAAAAAATCCTTCCACAGTTTTGGTAGCCATATATTGAAAAATTATTTCTAAGTCACTTGGTAAATGTTGATTTATTAATATTTGTTTTACAACAGGATCAACAATATTTTCTAGGTTTGACGTGATTAAGAATGTAGAATTTGTTTTTCCAGTCATTGAAATAATTAAATTATTAAAATATTCTTTCGTTCCAAACTCACCTTTTACATTATATGTATCAACTTTTTCTCTAACGAAAGAATGAACCAGTTCTAGTTTTAATTCTGTATCTAAGTTTGTAAAAACAATAAATTTATCTCCAGGAATTTTTGAAAAAATTTCTGTCTTCTTTGGTTTTACATCTGTTATTGTATGTGTAATTCCATATCTTTTTAAAGTCTCACTAAAACCAAAACTATAAAATAACATTATTAACAATGGAATCCAATATGATCCAATATAAATATTTAGATACTTTTCTCTTTTAGTTCTAGAACTTTGAATGTGAAATTTAGAATATGAGCTTTCAAACTTTGAGTCATATTTTTTTGGAAATGTAATTGGACATAATATAATCTGATTTATTAGACATTTTCTTCTTCCATTAATTCTAAAAGTTCCGGAATTTGGATCAATTTTTGGAATTTCAATATTTACAGAATGTTTATTTCCAAAATCATCTTTTAGAACTACTTTTATAATACTAAGATCAGATTGATCTAATTCATTTTTTCTTTGAGGTTTATCAACTATCGAAATCTTTTCTATCTTAATTGGAACCTCTTTTCTTTCCAAAACTTTAAATGAATTATGAATATCATTTTGTAGGTTGGTACTAAAATCTATTTGTCTTTTTTGAAATAAATGGTCTGGATTTTTTTCGGAAACCATTTTAGAAATATTTGATTGTCTTACAACTTGATTTGTAGACGTAATAGTTGGAGGTTGTTTTGTTAATAATTGATCTGAAAACTTTTTATCTACTGCTTTTAATACATCAGCAGAATTAACTTTTTTAACATTTGTATTTACAATATTCTTTGATCTTTGTAAATTTCCACTAGTCTTATATAAAATAGATGTAGATGCAATATTTGAAATATCATCTTTAGTTGCAGATTTATTTATTATAGTATCTAAAGCATCACCATCTTTCTTTAAATAATCTTTTACAGCACTTCTAACTTTAGCATGATTTTTAATAGGAATTTGAGAGGATAGTTGATTAATAATATCCTCTGCTGCTGATTCAGAATCTTGTCCTATATCTTCTGTGCTAGATGTAGAAGTAATACTCTTTAGATATGGAATAATTTTATTTACGTTGACATTTTTATCCTTCATTAATAATCTATATTTAGTTCCTACTACCCCAACTATTGCTAAAACTAAATAATCAAATGAGAAAGATTCTTTTTTCATTTGTTGAATAATAGGAAAAATCTTTCTATCTACAAAATCTGGAATTGGTTTTGTAGCATCAACAGAATAAATCAATACTTTTTGATAATCTTGGTAATCTATAAATGCATTTGAAATACCATGTCTAATTAATAATCCGACCCGTTGTCTATAGTTTGTTGGTTGATAGATTTTATCTATAGTAATTAGATATTGAGATAAATCATAAATTAGATTTTTTTCTGCTGGAGGGAGTGAGGTTGACGACCTTGGAAATAATCCTAGTTTTCTAAAAGCTTTAAACATTATTGGATTAATTCTGGTTCTTGGAACTCTTGTTAGAGGAACTACTATATCTCTTACATCCGTAAATTTAATATTTAGTTTTTCAAAATCCTCTAAAAGAGAAGAGTTTTCAGAGAAATATACTAAAGCAAATGGACTTTTGTTCGGGTCAACAAAAAATCTAATTCCATTTACAACTTGAGTATATTGTTTTAATGTTTCAAACTTTTGCATTAATAATCCTCTTTTTCTTTTTCTACTAGAGTTCCTGTTAATATTTTTTCAATAATAGATGGTTCCATTTTTTGTTCTGTAATTAATCCAGTTTTTATAGCCAACCCGGTATTTTCAAATGCTAATCCGTGCACAAATCCAGAACTAAAAACATTCTTTTTAATATTTGCCATCGCTGGATCATCTGGATGTTTTCCTAATCTAGCTGGAATTGATTCATCATTTTTATCCCTTAAAGATTGTGATATTAAAATTTCAAGGTGAACAAGATCCATATCTCCAGCTATTGGTCCATAAACTTTATACAATTTCATTAATAAATGAAGAGTATCCTTAAATACTTCTCCTCCACCAAGAAGTCTATTAACATATAAAACCTGTTCTTTTAATTCTTGTTTTTCAAGAGGAACTTGAAGAATAGAATCTCCATCTTGATAATTTAAAATAATTCTTTCTTTCCCTTCTTTAACCATATCTTTAATTTTTAGTTCAACAGCATAATCTAAAATTATATCAAAAACTGTATCATGAAACTCTATTCTAGATATTAAACTTTTTACCCAAACAATTGATTCTTCTTCTATTATTTCTATACTTTTTTCTATTTCATAATCTTCTAAATTAATTGTTAGTTTACAGGAACCCTTTGAAATTAAATCATTTCCAATTTGATTTAGATATTTAGAAATTTTACTTTTATCAACTAATGGATCATTATCCACAATATCTTGTAATATATCACGAACTGATATTTTAATAGCTCCGCCGAGATGAAAAACTCTTAAAATTAATTGGGTACCCCTCTCTCCCACCTGCTGCGCGGCAACTATCCCAACATACGGAGTCTTATGTCTCTCCAATAACCTTCCATAACAAATGTGACAAATTTTTGGGGATCGACAATAAATCGGACTCCTCAAATTTATAGAATCCCCTTCCTTATAGTCATCTTTATTAAATTCAATTATTTTTGAACCCTTTATTACAAATCTTCCAGTTAACCTTCCAATTAAATCTTTTGTTAATTTTAATCTTAATACACGTTCAGTTTTACAATCTTTTAAATATAAATCAGCTTCAACAGGTCCCAGTAAAAATGCTAATTTTCTAGAAGTATATCCTGTATCAGAAGTATTAATAACTCTATCTATAAGACCTTTTCTTGCACCAGAAGCTGCTTTAAAATATTCTTTTGGTGTTAAACCATCTGAGAATGACCCCTTGATAGCTGATAAAATATTTCCTGAAGGATCTGATATAATTCCCTTTGAAACTAAAATCTGTAGCGGTTGATCCCAACCTTTTGTAGCTCCGGATTCAACTAAATCATAAACTCCAGTATCTTTTAAATATTTTATCATTATTTCTTTCATCTGGTCTATAATTTCAATTTGTTCTTCTATAGATTTTCCTTCTAGTTTATTTTTTAATTTTAGAATTGAATCTGGAATTCTTATATCATCTAAAGAAATAGATGGAGCCATAATAGTAGAAAATTTAAATCCAACATTCTTTAGTTTATTAGCTACATCTTTTGCAATTTCTGGTCCTAAAGTTTCATGAATCTTATATAAAATCCCGTTTGCTATTTTCTTTGTAACCTGTTGATCTATAAATGGATATTTATCAGGGAGACAATAATTAAAAATAGCTTTTCCCATTGTAGTTGAATGTCCTCTAAAAGTAACCGGAATATATGGATCTGTAGCATTTTCTAAAATTTCTTTAGTAACACCAACTGGAGATTTATTTAATTTTATATCTTTTGTTATTTCAAATAATCCAACACACATTTCTTTAGATAAATCAAATGAAATGGTTGTAGTATTTCCAGTATTAGTTCTCATCATTTTTCTTGCATCAATTTGAGCTTCATCTGTAAGAGGATGAAAAAGCGCCATTGTATCTCCATCAAAATCAGCGTTAAAGCCTCCTACACATAATGATGAAACTTGAATTACATTTCCCATAATTAATACAGGTTTAAATCCTCTAACTGATTCAGCATGTAAAACAGGATCTCTTTTTGCAAGAACTACCCTATTATGAATAGCAGTTTCAGTTGCACTAAAAAATATCTCTACTAGTGGTTTTGGTATTGAATCCCCACCTTTAATTGATTTAATTACTCTTCTAATGCTCTCTACTGACAATTCAGTTCCAGTAAAAGATTTCATTTCTTTTTGTAATTCATCTCTATTTATTATATTCGAATACAATAAAATATGAATTAAAAAAGGTTCAAATAAACTTACAGCCATTCTTAGAGGAACACCAATTTCATCTGCTTTCAATGTAGGACCGGAAGCTATAACAGCTCTTCCAGAAAAGTCAACTCTTTTCCCAAGTAGTTGACTTCTAATTATTCCATATTTTTTTCCAACTCTAGTCTGAATAAATTCATTATGATCATTTACAGCTAATTGAACACTCCAGTTCATTAAATCATATACTGTTCCAGATCTTCCAGAACTTCTTACAGAAAAACTTTGTTTTAAAATTTTTATATAATAGTCGTTTAGAGGGTCTATTGTTTTTTCTTTAGTCTCTTCATCAGTAAATGTATCTCTATAACTAGGAGGAATTACTGGAACTTTATCTATAAACAAAGTGTCTTCTTGATAAGATTTCTTCAATAATTTTATATATTTTTCTCTGTCAGAACTTTCGCCTCTAAAATTTATTTTTGGAAATAATTTAATAAAAGCTGATATTCCATTTACACCTTTTTCATCTTCTTGTAAAACACCAGACTTGTCAACAGAAAATAATGATAATGCACTAACAAACTTTTCTATTTTTCTATCCAATTGTATTAGAATTTTAAAAGCGGTTGGATGAATAACTTTCGACTGAAGATTAATATATGAAAATATTCTTCTCCTATCTAAAGAACCAGCTGGACCAAAAATGATTTCCGAGAACAAACCTTGAGGATGAAACTCATCAGTTCTTGTAAAAAATTGGGTAGAGGTTACTGGTACAAGATGTTTAGAAAATTCTTTTAAATTTAAAAAAGAAATATTTGACATCTACTCTCCTCTTATTGGTTTCAAATAATCTTTTATATTATTTAACAGTTTCGTTACTCGCCCTTTTCGTTCTGCCATATCCGCAGGTTTTGGAATATCATTAGAAAATTTCTTATATAACATCTCTAGTTTCTTTAATATTACAACTAGTTCTTCTTGATTTACATCTGGTTTATTAGCATATTTATTCGCAAGTTTTATTGAAAAACTAACAATTGATGGATCAACCATTCCTGACCTATTACAGATTGGAAGAACTAAATGTTTCTGTCCGATATTCATCTTCAAGAAACATTTAGGGTGTGTTTCAAAAAGTTTATTTCTCGAGTCCTTGTTTTGTAACCACTGAAGTTCCTTACTTGTAGTTATAGGATTTATCAATGCATTAGCTTTTCTTAATAGTTCTTCTACTCGAGAAAATTTCTCATTAATTTTAATTTTTTTCATACTTCCTCCAAGAACGTAACACTTATTTATTATTTGTTCAATGAAAAAGTCTAGAAATCGGTATTCATTAATTTCTCCATCTTCTCAAATTCTGGCTCCAACTTCCCTGAAAACCATAATACGAAGAATTGAATAATTTCTTGTTCTAACTTTGATAGTGGAACTCCTCCTAGTTTTTTACCGCTAAGCAAATCATAAAAAGTTACTCTAGAAGATCGTCCCACAAAATAACTCAAAATATTTCCAAGAATTATTTTAGTTTTAAATCCATAGAAATTATCATGTTCTGAAGCAATATTTATAAACGATGACATAATTTTAAGTTTATAAGTAGTAATAGTAGAAGCTTGATTAGTTGGATAAAATCCCAATAATGCAATAATATTTTTATAGTCCTTCTTAAATACTTTTTTCATTAAGTTTTGAACATATACAGATAAAATTGCTGCATGATCTTCTGATAAAGTCTTAAAATGATTATATGGAATTGAAGTTATCTTTGACAAAATTGGAAAAACAATAAATTCGCTCAATGGAGAAATATGTTTAATTTCCATTAATCTATTCTGAAAATTAACTATACCCTTATCTCCTACTTCTGGTTCTTCCGACTCTTCAAATGTCTGGGTTGCTTCATTTTCAAAAGTCTCATAAATCTGTTCATAAGCTACTCCTTTTAATCTACCAAGAGTATCATTATATGAATAAGTTTTTAAATTATCAATATTTGGACTTTGAATGTCTTCTGTAGAAATTGAATCAGCATATACAACTTGACTCTTGTATACAGATCTTAAAAACCATTTTACAGATTCGTCAACAACACTAACAAAATAAGTTATTGGATTTCTATCTTCTTCACACAAAATCAATATACTATTCATAATAAAATTAAATATTTCAATCACATGAACATCTATCGTTTTACACTGAACTGTTTTAATATAATCCCACATAAACTTATCAGTTAAATTATATCTAAAAGTTTTAGTTTTAATTACATTAAAAATTTTATAAGCAGTCTCACTATTTAATACATCTGCTGCTAACTGATTATAAATATCTTTGTGTGATCTTTGATCTAATTTAATATTCTCACTATTAGAAATAAGTCCATAAACTTTTAGATATCCTGATAATTTAGATATTCTTTTAATCTCTTCAATACCAAATAGAATTGAAGTTTTCTTGGATTTACTTTCATCAACAAATTGACTAAAATCAATATTTCTTGAGTCTATATATTCATTTACAAATCTTTTTAGTTCTGGAATATTTCTCTCAACAACAAGAAACTTTTCCTCATCTGATATATAATCAGTTATAAATTTTTCATACCAAATTGTAAACTCTGGGGACCTCTTTGACATTTCCTCTACAAACTTTGTAATTATTGAGAATTTATTTGAAACTGTAGATGGAACCAATACCAATGTTGCTAATTGTTTTTCATCATTAAAAATTATACATTCTTTTGGACTAGGTTGAAGAAATTTTATCAACGTTACACCTCCACTTTTAATTTTTTATATATATAGACGAATTACATATAATGGAAGGATTCTTTGAATTTGTTTTAGAAGGGAATAAATGAAGTTATTTTATCTTTTAGTGGAGAGATTCTATTAATAGTAGCTGTTCCTGCATTTTTAGCTTTTGCTGCTGCTGCTGCTGCAACAGATTCAATACTAACAGTGATATTATCTATACTGCTAACACAATTCATCATATTATTAATTTTATCTGAACTTAAACCAGCAGCTGCCATTAAAGCTTTAGGATCTAGTTCTCCTGTGGTAGCGGACAAATAATATTTTGATAAAATTCCATTTAACTGAGAAACTTGTGAAGATATGTCAGATCCGCAAATAGAAGTAAGACATCCCAATGCTGCATTTATATTTAAAATTCCTGTGGGAATTCCACTTAGTTTTAACTGTCCTTTTAAAGCATTAAATAGTTGTGCACCATTGAATTCTGGGAGGCCTCCAGTCAAACTGGTTACAAGACCCATGGCGTTAGATTTTATATCTCCTATTGAACCTTTAATTAAAGACGTTGGAGAAACGTTTGGGGATTTTCCTAAAAAAGCACAAGCAGCTATCATATTCATAATTCCATCAAATTGACCAAGATTTGGAACCATTTTACTCATATTGGCAAGTAATTTTGCAGCGTTTGCATTAATTACACTCGCTGGAGAGAAAGACATATGAGATAAAAGAGTTTTTATAGCATTCAACTGAGCTGATATCATGCTATCAAAGCTCTTTACTACACCTAAAATCTTATTTACTTCAGAAGACATTTTAGAACAAACAGATCCAGTTATTGCAGATGTTAATGGCATTAGTCTCTATCTCCTACTGGTTCTGCATCATCTGGTGATACTGCAGATGATGTAGTTGGTATCTTACCTAAACTTGCTCCAGCGGGTGCTACAAGTCTGTGGTCAACATCTCCAACTATATTTTCTCCTAAACTAACAGGGCCTCCCGTAAGAACAACAGTTCCTCCATTAATACCCACATTTCCTCCATCAAGAACTATATTTCCTCCAGAAGATGTATTTACATTTGAACCTTGAAGATCTAAATCTCCACCGTCAGATATTATACTTGTACTTGTACTTCCTAGAACTTTTAAATTTCCAGCACACTTTATATTCATATCTTTAGCAGATTGCAAATAAAAATCACCTTTAGTATATATTCTAATATCCCCTTCAAATTGAGCATGAAGTTCTCTAGTTTGTATATTAATATTAAAAAAGTCACCTTTGTATGTTCTTATTAAAATTTTTTCCATCCCGTCTCTTTCATCGAAGAGAATTGTAGTTTGGTTGTCATCAATAGTATATACAGAATTAATATCTCCTGCAGGAGGATCTGTAATCTTGCTTTTTTTACCAGTAATTTCTATACGTTCGTCAAGAGGGTCATCAGATACCACAATACATCTTCCATCTTGAGATTTAAAAATTACCCACTTATTCCATGGTTGTGATCCCAATTGACATTCTGGAAGAATTTTTGAAGCAGCAATATCTATTGCACCAAAATAATATGGACGATTTGGATTTTTACTTTCAAAGAAAACCCAAACCCATGAACCTTTTCTTGGAACATATGATGTACCAGAATAATTCGCTCCTGGGTTGTCTGTAGATCTTCCACCCATTGGATTATTAGCAGAAAACGCCCACAACCCTTTTGAATGATCAACTATGTCAGGATCCATAATATCAGGAATAAAAACTTTGACTTTTCCAAACATCTCAGAATCATAATTATCTATTACTATTGCTCGAAAAAATCCACTATAATCAGTAGGGGGCATTATATCTTCCTTTATCTAAACACTAATTTTGAAATTTCTAAAAGTTTTTGATATTCTGTTTGGTTAAACCTAAATAAGTTAGTATTTACAATATTTGAACCAGGAATATTAGATGTTGTAATTGTTGAAATAAATCTTGCTAAATCTTCTAAAGCAGGAATAAAATTAATTTTTAATATTCTTAAAATTCTAGCAGTAAAAGCATGTCTATTAATACCAGGAAAAACTCTCATCTCTGATAATGATTTAATAAAATCATCTATTGTAGAAAAATCATATTTATTTAATTCTTCTTCAAAATCTTTATATTGAATCATAGCTACGGTTCCGGCTTTCCTATGAGCAGATTTTCCTGTTACTCCAAAGAATGAACCTAACACATAACAAGCAGTTAAAAATTTTAATTTAGAAATTTCTGTAGAATAAATTCCAAATAAACCATATTCTTTTCCAAATAGATTTACGAAAACACTCAATAGATAATTTGTAATTACTGAAAAATATGATTCAGGAACAACAAACTTTCCAGTAACTATTGACTTAAAGCAAATTGCGTATACAAGACATGCATATAAATTTTTTGGATCAGGGTTAGTTGGATAAATGTCATCTACTCCAAATGGAGTTAGATTTATTATCATTTGTTTACTAGGAAGATTATAAGAAACATGAAGATTATAATCAAGAATATTAACTACTGCTAAAGCTCTTCTTTTTTCTATATTAGAAATTAAAGAAAAAACGTTCTCTTTTGTGAAATGATCTATTCTGGTTGACATCATCTGTAGAGGTACAAAGATTTTTCTGGGACCATTATCAACCGAGAGACTCTTAATATTCGCGGATGACAACTTTAAAATATTTGGCACATCTTTTAAAAGGGTAAATTTTTCTTTTATCATTCATTATCCCTTCCTACCATGAAACCACTTCTAAATTATCAACATCTTGTTTAGGGAATTTATCCTGACATATTTCTACAATAGCATCAAAAGATGGAATAATTATAGTGTTTAAATCAAAATCTTCTACTGAGAAAACACCATTTATATACATTAGTAAATATTCTAAAACTACAGTACCATATTCATCATATGACATGTAATCTGGTTTGTATTTATATTTAGATTCAAAATCTTTTTGTGTAGAATTTCTCAACAGATAAAATAAATGTTTATCTATTGTCCATAAACTAGGGGATGTGAATGTATATAATCCGTTGTCTGTTTTATATCTCTTAGCCATATTATCAAGATCAATTGGACTTCTAATCCGTGATTTTGATTCGTTATCTATTGTTTCCATACTCTACTAATCCAGGATAATTATCCTTACTCCAGCTAGTATTTCCTTCTTCAACAGCTAATTTTTCAAAAATTTGATTCATGTCTTCGTCATCTAAATATTGTCCATACTCACTAATAAACTGGCTATAATTTCCATGAATTAGTTCTTTTGGAATTTTTAAAAATCCTGCGTGCAACTTTTCATGCATCGAAGAAATTAAACATACATATCCAATTTTATTCTGAAAATGTAGTTCTATAGTTTCTAAACAAACATCGAAAGTTGAGAATGGTTCTTCTATATTCATTTTTTTATGAATTACAGCTTTTACAACTTGATATAATGTTGGTACATGATGATGTGTTTCTAGTGTGCATGTATCCATTGTTTCTTCTGTAATAAAACATGAGTTAAGTCCCAAAACATCTTTAATATAATCTTTCCATAATTTATACTCAACACTTCCTCTTACTAACTTTTCACAATTTTTAATAAAAGATTTATATTCAGCTTCAGCTTCAAATTTTGAAATTCTTAATGAAAGTCTAAACGGATGATTCTCCGAATATAGTTCAAGTCTTTTTTCATCTGATTTAATTTCTGTAGTATTATTTAACATTTCTTAATCCCTACTAAAATATTTTTCTAACTTCTTATATACAATTGACTCACTAAATATCTTCTTTGCCGGAAGAGACATATGAAAAAATGGGCTCGCTGATTTTTTAATACTATCCAAATCGCTATATACCCTACTAATATCCCTACTTTGGGTAGCATACAAAAAGGGATATGGAACAGCAGAACACATTCCTTTAAATTGATTCATACAAAAAATAGCTCTTTTATTTACATCATCTGCAACTATAAAAGAAGTCCATCCCATCTTAAACAATTTTTTTACTGCACCAGCATTATTAAATACTTCATCATTTGCAAAATCAGAATAGTTTAACAAAACAAATATATTTCTAGCATGTTCTGTTCTTGCAAATAAAATACTTGTTTCTGGATCAGGTACTATAGCACCAGAAAACTTTTTAATAATTGGAAGAGTTCTAGCTACACTCCAAAATAATCTGATTAATTTTCTACTATATTTATAAATCATTTTTTCTACAATATCTAATGATAAATCAACATTCATCATTTTAACTATTTGTTGATCTGTATCTACTGGAAAAGAGATTACTTTTATTCCAAGCATTGTTTCTCTATTCCCTTTTCTAACTGTTATGTAAGTTGGTTCTATTGTCATTGAGTCTTGAACACTCGTACCCATTTGTACCTCAAACTCTTTTGTAAGATCTTTTGTAACTTGATATGCTAATTCTTCAGAGCTTTTTCCCTTACCAAATCCCTGTCCTTGAGTTTGTCCTTGAGTTTGTCCTTGAGGAATTATAGTTCGAGTTGGCATTGCTCGACCTCTAGGTGTATTGGGGTTCATGAGACCAGTCTTTATTGTCACCTGCCCGAAACTTGGCATATCATGATCCCCTGCTTCTAAATTAAGTTCCTCAGATTCTCTTTTAGATGTTTTTAATGCAGCACTTACCGCCATTGTTCCGAGAGTTGCCACAGTTGATGAAACAACCCCACCTGTTAAATTGGCGTATTTTAAACAATCATCAAGTCTATATACTAAAAGAAATTTCTCAAGAGTTTTACAAATTCCTGGAATTACAGCATTTGAAACTGATTTAGATGTTAACATTGGGAATAAAATTATCATTCTTAACTCCTCCAGAACATGACTAGAGTAAAAATTTTGTTTCTGATTTTTTCTTTTCTTTATCTAGTTTTAATTCTTCTTTTTTAGTAAATGGTTGTCCAATTTTTGATTCGTCTTTTTCGCATTGTTTTTTATATAGACACCAAGTGCATTGATCTATTGTAGAAGCAATTACATCAGGAACTTCTTTTCTCGAGAGAGAAGTATGAATAACCGGCGCTCTTTTTAAAAGAGACTCTGCCAATTCACCATCAACTGGAAGATCAAAAACTACAGGATCTTGTTTTAATCTATCTCTAAAAAGATATATTATAGTAACTAGTTTAATTTCATAATTATATTCTGTATTTAGAATATGAGCATAAACTAATCCCTGATAATAATGTTCTTGTGCATAATTATTTGTAAATTTATCAATATCTAAAGTTTTTATTTCGTAAACTATATCTTCTTTTATTGCATCAGATTTTCCCTTTACTTTATATTTCTCGCTCACAATAGTTTTATTTATTTCTGTAAAATCATATACTTCTTCTATACTAGTATGAACAGCATCCCCAACTCGTTGAATTAAATATAAATAAGGAAAAGTAAATAATTGTTTTATGTCAACTGGATATTTAGATCTTTCGTAATAAGTTTTTCTAACGCAAGATGAAACCAATTCAAGAACACCAATGTATGGTCGTTCGTAACTTTGAGACTTCTTATAATCATCTATTAACTTAGATCTCATCAAAGATTTGTATCTAACAATATCAAATCCTCTTGAGAGTTTTATTCCTAGAGGAACATCATTATATAAATCTTGACATTCCTCTACTAACTTTTTAGTTAGTTCAGAAACAGATTCCGTGGTTTGTGGTGGTTCAACACCTTTTTCTGATTCTGATCTTTTCTTCTTAGAATCTGTTTCTGGTAAACTATCTGATATCTTTTCTAAAAAACTTAAAAGATTTTCATACTCATTAGTTAGATCCATTATCCAAAATCGTCATAGCGGAATCAACCATTTGGTCTCTTAGAATCTTATAAGCATCTTCCATAAGTCTTCCAGACCAACTATTTAGATTTTTGTATGATTTAGATTCTTTGAGAGCTTTTCCAATTAAAAGACTATCAACCGCTAAAGAAAACGCCTTTCTCCTTATATTCTCCTGAACCAATCTTTCAATATTTACATTCTTTCCGCTTTTCTCAATGTCTTCTCTAAGTCTTGATTTAACAGAAGAAATTCCTTTTTTAGAGGAAACTAGTGTTTTAGCAACAGATCTCGCTTCCGTTGCAACCGCTCTAGATTTCTTCATCAACTTCTTTCTATCAACTTTTTCAGTGATAGTTTTTGGAGCGTGATTCATCAACTTATACATTTCAATAACAACTGACAAAAGAGCTCCCTTTATAGATAAGAATTCCTCTATAAACGCTGGACAACATACATCTACTCCCTCAACTCGTTTTCCAAATAGAGTGTAATCTATAGCATAAAAATTTTCTAAAACTCTAAGTTTTGATTCTTTTGATAACATTTTTAAACCTCCTAAATCTTCTTCTTAACTGCAAACTGTGATGTTTCATCTTCTAAAATTTCTAAAGAAACACTTCTAATATCATCAGGATATTTAGTATTCTTAATAGCAGAAGTAATAATTTTTAAAGCATCTATATTTCTTCCCTTCTTACCAATAATTTTCCCCAGATCAGATTTTCTAGCACCAATCTGAATAATAATATTTTTGGTTGAAACATTAACATTAACTTTTACATCATCAACTTGATCAACTATCTTCTTAACAGTAAATTCAACATACTCAGTTAGAAATTCTGACATTCCCATTTTAATTCTCCTTTTTTAACAAATTTCATTAACATCAAGTTATTTATAATTTGTTCTAGAAGAAAACTAATTACGCAACTTCTGGATTATGTTTGTCAATAATATCAATTTGAATTGATTCTTTTACATTGTTATCAAATGCATTCCTAAAATCAATGTCAGAATTATATAACGCTTCAGCATTTTTAGTTCCCTGCCACTTCTTTGTTGGGTAATCAATTAAATATCCCCAAGCACCTGTTTGTAATCTTTTAACAGACGTTAGAAAAACATAATTTGTCCAAAAATTTGAGAATCCAGTTACGAAATTTCCAACTATTTTAAATTTAATATTTGGACTAAATAGTTTATTCTTTACACAATTAACTTCTGCCATAAATCCATCAAATCCAAATACGTCTTCTTTTGTAAGATCTTTCACTTTCATTTCTAATAAATGAAAAGCATTAAACTTTAAAGTATTTCCTCCTGGAACATCTTTCCCCTGAGTCAAAAACTTCAACTCTTTAGCAGGAGCAAAATTTCCAATCTGAACTAAATCTCTTAACTGATTTACTGTAATTAAACAAATATTATAAATTGCTAATTTTGCAACATATTTTGGAATCAACAATGATAAAACTCTAGCCTTATATCCAATAACAGAATTTATATCCTCTGTTTCTCTTTCTTTTTGTGTAAGGGTATTTGCTATAGAATCCCAAATCATTACTGTAGGTTTTTCTATAATTCCCTTCTCTTCTTTAAATAAACAAATTCCTTCAATAAATTTAAAAACTTTTTCTATTGTAATATCATTATAAGGTCTAATCTTTGGATTTCTTACTCCTAGATTTGAAAGTCTTTGAGTTGTAGTTGCTTCTTCTGAATCTAAAAATGCTACAATTACATCTCCTTTAAATTTTCTTTGAGCTCCCGCTAGAGCTTGAATTGCAAGCATGCTTTTACCACTTCCAGGAGTTCCTGCAATGACACTCATTGTTCCAACTGCAAATCCACCACCAAGAAATGCATCCAAAACTTCTATTCCAGTTGGAATTACATCCTTAACTCCAGTATCAGAAATAATTTTAGCTTTGGTTTCTAAAAAACTATTAAATTCAGAATACAAATCCTCAACCTGCGTACTTAATCCAATTACTTCTTTATCAGACATGTTATTTAATTCATCTGGAGTAGGAAGATCCTTCTTTTTCGGACCTCTTTTCTTTGGAGTTTTATCAACTACATCTCCCTCTATTTTTACACTATCCAGAACTTCTTGAACTTCTAATACAGTAGTTGGAACTACATTTTCTAATTCTTCTAATTCATCATTCATTGCACTATCTCCATTTTCTTTTGATCTTTATTCTCAGATATTTGTTCTTTCTCTTTTAAATCTTTTCTTAGATCTTCAATTCTTTTAACAATACCTCTAATATCGTCTTCTGAATCTTCTGAATCATAAACATCCTTATC
>Ga0209777_10002446_pt1 | contig 24411 bp, 23 predicted proteins | sample FrelakmetHBP12HB_FD_187147 | JGI IMG/M metagenome (GOLD analysis project Ga0209777, IMG submission 187147) | Freshwater lake sediment microbial communities from the University of Notre Dame, USA, for methane emissions studies -HBP12 HB (SPAdes)... | ecosystem: Environmental > Aquatic >... | reverse complement strand
AACATTTTTACATAAAAGACAAATCCATGGGATTCCAGTCAGTCTCGCCCATCTTGTGAATGGTGGCAACAAGTGAGATTGCTTCACTTTCGTACCACTTGTCATAGCGTAGCGTCATTTTGGCGCTCTCTTCGATAACATCTTGAGTCTTTCCCTCGACTAGATTGAAGAATAGCTTTTCCTCTTCTCTCTTGATTGCCTCGGCTTTCACTGGGTCTTTTTGCACTCCAACCCCATATTCGTAAAAAGCTTTTAAAACTATCACGGCAGGATAATATTTTTGAGCGGCTGCCATTTTGAACCAGGCGAATGCCTCTCCGGGGTTAAAAGAAGGCCCTTTTTCTAAATAAAAGGAGGCGACTCTAAACTGAGCTTTTGCGTGGCCCTGCCAAGCCGCCAATTTGAAATAATGGTGTGCTCGGGGAAAATCGCGCGGCTGGCCATCTCCATAAAACGACCATACTGCAAGTTGGAATTGACCATCGCGGCATCCATGATTTGCTGCCCACTGGCATAACCATAGATCATAATCTAAATCGTCTTCTCGACTATTATCGGCTATGGTCTTTGCAAGAGTGCAAATACAATCTGCAAATTGAATTTGGCATGCACTATCTCGTGGGCAAAGTTGTGAATAGAGTACCTCCAAATCCCGGAGTGTATTTTTCTCGCATGGAATGAAATCTTTAGTCTTTATGGATTCTGTGATCCAGAAGACTGTATACATCGAAATGTGGTCAGGAACTTCTATCCCTAATAAAGAACAGAGCCAAATGTAGCCAAGTTTTGCCCCCTCACTGTTTTGGAAACCTTTTTCGCCAAGAGTTGTGAAAAGCTGGTGGCAAGTTTCGATAAAGAGATTGGCAAAGCCATACGCATAAGCAAATTCAAACAATTCCATAAAGATGTGCTCTGCGATGACAGTTGGCTCCCCCTTTAAGATGGCGACAATAGTATCAAAACTGTCAGGAGATAATTTTTCGAGCTTTATTATATGAGTTGCAGACTCTTCAAAATGGCCCGAGACCATTTTTTGGAACACACTTGAGTTCAGTGATGCCTTTGAGACGATCGCTTGCCTGTTTTCTGGCCCTTTTAGAAGAATAGGAACAAAAGAAGGATCAAGAGTTTTAAAACGCCTCTTGGTTAGAGATTCGATTTGGAAGATTGTTTTTAGCGAGTCTTGTTTTTTGCCAAGTGAAGTTGCAATTTTTGAAAATGCAGAATCAAACCTTTCCCAGCTCTTATCATCAAGATGAGCGCCTTTTTGGTTCAACTTCCCAAAAATTCGAGGCAGAATGGCAAAAAAGTGCTCCACGATTGTGCTTCGAAGCACCATCTGGTTTTTACCTACGGTGGAGGTCAGGGAGGTAATCTGCGCAAATGATTCAATGAGGTCTGGATTTTTGAAAAACGAGTTTAATTGTTGGATGGCCATGATACCCTCATATTTTAGACATAATTTTTTACGTGTTCAAAGAACTCTTTGCCTTGAGGAGTTATAGCAATATATTTCGCTGTGCGAAAGCAATCACTTCCGTTTTCAAGCGCTGATAACATTTCTGGTCTTAGATCCAACATCGAGTCAAGAGACTGCTCGTCGTTTTTTTCGAGAGTTTTGTGTGCCGCTTCGACTAACTCAATTCTTTTCTTACTGAGCTTTTTGACAAGTGCATTGGTTTGATCTGCTTCTACCGCGTCAGCACTCAAAGCAGTTTCAAGGATGAATTGAGCAAGCAGACCGCCGCTAGCCGCTGCCAGCGTGAGCCACTTTTTGACCTCATCTGGAGGATTTTTTTCATCACTTAATAACATGGCGTACAAGCATTGTGCGCTGCCATTGCCTTGAACTGCTGCACATTTTAAACCTTCTAATAGCAGGATAAGAGCATTTTCAAGGTCATCACTCTCCTCCAAATTGCAGAGGGCTAAGCCTAATGTTGCTCGAGAGTCACCTTGTTCAGAAGCCAATCTATACCATTTCCTTGCCTCGTTGTAGTCGTGTTTGTCCCCATCTGCTTTTTCGAAAAAGAAACCTAATGTGCGCTGTGCTCGAGCATAACCATTCTGGGCGGGCCCCTTGAGTAGATATCGTGCAACATACTCATCCGTTTTGACATATGTGCCACGCCAAAAATGCAAAGTTAACCGGCAGATTTGCTCGAACAATCTATTTCTTGTATCGCAATTTTGTGGTGCAAGCTGTGCATAGAATAACTGAAAGGCCCTTTGAATGGTTTTGGCTTGCAAAGAAGACTCTTTTGCTGCTCCACTTGTCGATTGTGGCGGCACCTGTTTGTTGTCTATTCCAAAAAGTGAGCAGAGATAATCGAAGTTCTCTTGCAGTTTTGGCGAGCGAATTGTTTCTTTATTTGGCTGCTCTTCCAATAAATTAAAAAGTGTCTCTGCTCCTTCTGAAAAAAGGCCAGGCAAAGAATAAATATAGGCAAAATCCAAAATCTCCTTGAGCAAATCTTCCGGAATAACAACAGGGCTGTTTTGTAAAAAAGCAGTGAAAATTTTAAAGCATCCCGGTGTTAGATTCTCTAAATTAATTTGGCGCTTGTTTGATTCTTCAAAATTGCCTGAGAGCATTTTTTGAAACACTTCGGAGTTCAGTGAAGCCTTTGACGCGATTGCTTGTTTATTTTCTGGCCCATTCATAAGAATCGGGACAAAAGCGGCATCAAGTGTTCTAAAACGCCGCTTGGCGATTGATTCGATTTCAAAAACCGCTTGCAGGGCACATTGCTTTTTTTCACACGTGAGCGCAATTTGAGAAAATGCAGCATCAAACCGATCCCAATTCTTATCATCAAGAGGTGCTTTTTTTTGGCTCAAATTTGCAAAAGCTTGCGGTATGGAGGTAAAAAATCTTTCCACAATGCTTCGACGAAGCGCCATCCGCGTATCGCTAACTTTTTGTGTTTCAGAGCATAATTGTTCAAATGTTTGGACCTTTCCAAGATTATTCAAGAGATAATGAAATGGAAGAATCATTATTACTTACCGTTTTTTTTAAAATTATCGATTTAGAATTCGAGAATCATATCAGCTTGAGATTTTTACATTCAATCTTTGAAATAAAAAAACAATTTTGGCTTTATTTTTATTTGACGCGGGGGTTAAATATATCCCAATTTCCCGAGATTTTGAATTTTTATGAAACAGTTCTTTTTTCTTATTTTTAGTTTGTCGAGTTTATTCCCAATTTTTGCAACTGCCGCCCCTGATCCTTTGCTGGCAAAATCCAAAAAGAGCGGCGAGTACAAAAAGCTAACAGAGAAACTTCTTCGGCGTCATCTTCGATCGACCGAACGAAAAAGGATTCTTTCTGCTCAGCACGATGTGCTTTTAGAGAAAGCCATTGCAAAAGGCTCCACATATACAGGAGAGAGGCTTGGACTGACTGAGGCCCAACTCCAGGGGCTGGCTATTTTCTTTGAGTCTCAAAAGCAAAGCCTGCAGCAAAATGGATCAAATGTTTTTATCAAAAAAAATAGCACCTATCCAAGAGATCTTGTTTTCAGTAAAGCCAGTCGCCACTGGTATATTTTGGGCGACGACACCGTTGCAAAAGGCCATAAGAAAAGACTTGTAAAAGCCCTCATGTATAATTCTCAGGGTTTTTCTCTTATCGGTTGTGCCGTACAGGAAAACATGTTGTCCGTCGAAAAAAAGAGCCTGAAAAAGCTGCACAATGAAGTCGGAGTGATGAGAGTCTTTGATCTTTTGGATTTTGGCTCGACCTCGTATGTATTCTGCAAATTCTACCGGGAAGGGTCTTTGGAGAGCTTTTTTGCAAGAAATGACCACCAGATGACTTTGCGTCAAAAAGAAGAGATAGCTCTGCAGCTCATTTCAGGGCTTGAGGCAATTCAGAATAAAAATATTGTTCATCGAGACCTCAAATCGGCAAATCTTTTGCTCGACTCTGAATCTGGAACCAATGGACAAAGAGTTTTCACGGCAGCCATATGTGATTTTGGTAGAGCCATCCCGCTTGCGAAAGTCGATGGACAAAAAGCCCAATGGAATCCGTCGTTTAACGCTCCAGAAGCAATCCATTTTGAAGTGCTTTCAGCCAAAGATTATTATAAAACAGATGTCTTTGCGCTTGGCTGTAACCTTTATCAACTCTTTTATGGGGATGCTATCGGCTGGGAAAATCGCTCTCTTGTCAAAAACAGTTTCGTGGCACCAAATGTTCGCACGTACCTATATGCCAAGAGGCTCTCTCATTGTTTGAAAAACCGCTATGCAACCCTCCAATCTAAGTCAGGCAATTCCATAATGACAGAGAAAGAAAGATTCGAGTTTTTGGTCTTGCAGATGCTGCATCCGGATCCATCCAAGAGGCCAACTGTCAAAGAATTATGCATGAAGCTTGAGAAAATAATGAGGAAGAGGAACGGCACATCAAAACACCAGTATTCAAAATAAATTCTTTGCTTTCAATATATTGAATCTAAAGAAAGAAAAAGATAAAATCTTTGTCAGATCTTTCTGAATATTCTGCAAGAAAGGAAAAACGGAACACTTGGGAGAAAAAAGTAGACAAAAAAGGTCTTCGGCCATTGCTAGAACCGCTTTAGATTGTCAACAGATGGCGCGAAATCTCCTGACCCATGATGAAATAGAAAAATCTTAGTTCCTTTCTTCGAAAATTAAAGTGATCACTATGAATATATATTCAAGCAATTCGCAATTCGAAACCGATTGTAACCAAAATTCAGAGCTTTATTTACGCCATACAAATTCTTCACAAATACTCACCAAGGCGTTTTTTCCCGAAAATACCGACTCATGTGTTCAGGACCATATGAGTATCGTAAGATCTCCTTCTAATCCTCTCACCCCTACGCTGGCTCATCAGGATTCATTTACTGGTGTGAATCCCTCGACAAATTCCAATCCTCATTCTAAACAAAGGCCTCCGAAATCAAGCCATGGGCACAATAGCCCTTATAACAGCTTGAGAGCTCATTCGAATTCTGGCATAAATGCCAGCCAAATTTTTCATATTACCACTTGTGGAAGTCCAGATCCTTCCCCTGTAAAATATCCCATTTCTATCCAAGTTCCTTCCCAACAATGCAACATTTCTCCACTCCATTCAATTCATTCTGTCAAGGACATAAAGCCCATAATGACACAGCAAGATACTAAAGGCATGGAGGATGAAAGAAAGGCGAACTGTGTAGAGCCTGTTTTCCATCCTGAAGTTTATAAAACTCATAAACTTTGCCAAACCAATTGGCCCTCTCCGCACCAGAAGCCAACTGTCTCTCAACTGATAAGCAAAGCTTTTTCTCAATCTCAAAGGATAGACGAACTCAATCGTATTCTTATTCCAAAGCTGCTTCTCCCTCTTTATCAAGTGAAAGAGTGTTGGCTTTCAAAAGGGAATGAAACAACAGTTCCACTCGGTCTTGTAAAAAATCATTTTAAGGTTTTAAGCGGCTCGCTGCCGCATCTTGAAACACTTCACATGGCGAACTGTAACCTGAAAGAATTCCAATTTTCATTTCTCGATTTGTTTCAAAAGCTAAGAAGTGTCACGATTCAGGACTGTCACTCTTTTTCATCGCGACAATTAGAAAATATAAAAAGTTTGGAACAACTACAAGTTTGTGTCCTCAAAAATTATGTCAATCCAAATGAGATATCATTGGGACTACCTATCATTCAAAATAGTAGCGACACCTTTGATCCATGTAACAAAAAAGTGGAGGGGAGTGCTTTTAAGGCTTTATCTGTCGACAATGGTGATTTTGATAGTGATGATGCATGTGAGAGGCTTTCGCATATTGATACATTAAAAAAGCTTACCATCAATAACTGTCACAAATTGAGCTCAAAAGGCATAGCTTGCCTCAATAAAAGTCACAGCTTAAAAGAGTTGTCCCTGAGTGGGGTAGATATTTCCGATGAGATAGCACAAGAACTCTGCAAGCTTTCTGATAAATTAGATTCTCTCAATATTTCAGACTGCACAGGCATCTCCGAAAAAAGTAGACGCAATTTATGTATCGCTTTTTCTCCAAAAGATAAAAGGAAGCCGAAAACCCTAAATTATTCCTACAGAGAGTATGTGAACCCTTTTTTACTTTCAGAGTTTGTGAAAGGGCAGCTTACAAATATCTTTGATAACTCGATCGAGTCTGCAGTATTACCTGATTGGCTAAAAGAAGCTATGAAGGAGGAGGGGAGGAAAATCACCACTTTCAGTCAAGCTCTGACGGGCGTACGATTTTCTCAAAGCTTTTTTTCTCATAAGTTATTCGACTATTTTCCCTCTATTTCTTCTATTGAATTACGCAACGGCATCTTGCTCGGGTATTGTTTTCAAATGATGACATTGTTCAAAGGGCTGCGTACGTTAAGTCTTACCGAAGTGGCGCCAGTTGGAGATAACTGGCAGGGCTATTTCAATGAACTCTGCCCTCAGCTGGAACAGCTTCACCTGAAAAATTGTTCCATGACAGGCGCTGAGATTGGAGAAGGGCTTTCTCACTGCAAAAATCTCAAAGTCTTAACACTGGAACATGCAAAACTTTCGGAAAGTCTGTTTGATTCCCTTGGCAAGTATATTCAATCAAAGGGCAAAGGAGAGGCTCTTTTGCATGATGGGAAACAGGTTGATTTCATATTGAACTTGATAGTCGATCAACCATTTCCTGGAGAATGGCTGAAATCATTGCCTCCATCGGTTTATCTGAACCTGCGGTATGAGAATACACGAACAATTTTTGATAGTATTGAACATGATTTACAAACTCTTTCTGTGACCACAACTCTTGATACCAACACAACAGGCCAAGGGTTAGGAATTGAGCGAGTAGAGAAAGAAAAACGCGAGGATTTGAATAAGTTGTTAAGTGATAAAGAGATTCAGCTTCGAACGAGCTCTTTAAATTTACAATCCTGTAGCATCACCGAAGAGACTTTAAAATGTGTGGGGCAATTTCAGAGCCTGGCCCTCTTAAACCTATCAGGGTGCAAATTAACCGACGATTGGCTTCTTCATCTTTTGAACAAAAGTCCATTAGCGAACAAAGGCCTTTCTAACACGTTGCAGACCTTGCGCGTGAATTGCTGTGAACAATTGCAAGGAATTCATCTGCCAAAAATTTTGACTGTGTTTCCAAAGCTTTCAAATGTAGAACTTGAAAAGTGGAACAAGATTTCAGACGAAACGCTGCAGTTTCTTGCAAATTTTGAACCCCAACGTCCTTTTGTATGCTCTTTAGTTGGCAACAAAATTCCCCCAAAAATCGTCGAAAAGATGAAAGCAAGGGGGCAATGCCCCTTTTTCAGAAAGGCTGTTTTCACTCTTACCGACGTCCGCACCTCTTTTTAAAAAAATAATTGCTTTTTTCCTTTTTCCCTTTTACAGTGAAGAATGAAAAGGAGAAAAATTATGCCTATTAAAGTAGCTGTGAATGGTTTTGGGCGTATCGGTCGTCTTGTGGTGCGCTGTCTTGTCGACACTCCCAATTTGGAAGTTGTTGCGGTGAACGATATCGTGCCAGCGGAGAATTTAGCCTATCTTTTTACCTATGACTCTACCCATGGCCGTTTCAAGGGCAAAGTGGAGGCAAAAGAGGGGAATCTTTTCATCAATGGGAAAAAGGTCATCGTGTGCAACCAAAAAGATCCCGCGCTCTTGCCTTGGAAGGATTTAGGGGTCGATTATGTCGTTGAATCGACAGGTCTTTTTACCAAATCAGAGCTTGCTCAAAAACACATTCAGGCTGGTGCCAAAAGGGTTATCATTACAGCTCCCGCAAAAGATGATGTCCCAACCTATGTCATGGGTGTCAATGAGGACAAATTTGATCCCAAAAAAGACACGATTATTTCGAATGCTTCCTGCACCACAAACTGCCTTGCGCCTATTTGTCGTGTATTGATGGAAAAATTTGGCATTGAAGAAGGACTCATGACAACGGTTCACGCTACGACGGCGACACAACCCACAGTCGATGGTCCTTCCAAAAAGGATTGGCGCGGTGGCAGAGGAGCAGGGCAAAACATCATTCCCGCCTCCACAGGTGCTGCAAAAGCAGTAACGCTCTGTCTTCCAGAGCTAAAAGGAAAGCTTACTGGAATGGCATTCAGAGTTCCTGTGCCAGACGTTTCTGTCGTCGACCTGACCGTGCGTACCAAGAAGCCCACCTCCTATGAGGAAATTTGCGCTGCAATGAAAGAGGCTTCAGAAACATACCTGAAAGGCATTTTAGCAGTAACAGATGAAGAAGTCGTTTCATCAGATTTCATAGGGTCAAAAGTTTCGGCGATCTTCGATAAAGGTGCTGGTATTGCCCTGAATCCAAACTTCTTCAAAATCATTGCCTGGTATGACAATGAAATGGGCTATTCACAACGTGTTGTGGACATGCTTTTGCACATCGCACAAGTTGACGGTATCAAATAAGGAGTAACACGATGAGTTGGTCGATCAAGAAAGGCGCTGCTGTCGTAGCGTGGCTCATATTAGCCACGAGTTGTGCCAAGGAGGCAACAGATGAAAAATCCAATACCGATCAAATTACTGCTTTGGAAGAGACCTACACAACTTGCTACAGTCACAAGGATGCAACAAAATTAGCTGCTCTTTGGACTGAAGGTGGTTTTTTCATTGATCTCACTATGAGCAAGTCGATTCAGGGAAGAAAAGCCATTGAGGAGTATTTTAAAGGGCGGTTTCAGCAAGGCCAAGAATCTGGCCGTGAAATATCAAAGTTAGAAATCAAATTCCCAGATGCTTCTCATGCAACTCGCTATGAACAAGGAACCATCACCTATCAAGACAAATCGGTTGAGCCTTGCAGGCAGAAGGTTGAATATGTAAAAAAAGATGGGAAATGGCAAATAGAAAAGCTCACGCAAATATGCCAGCAAGAGACGCCTTCGCATTTTGAAGAGTTAAAACAACTTGGCTGGTTTGTCGGCAATTGGAACGATATTGATGAGAATGTGGATTTCGCCTCTTCATGGAAGTGGGGACGAAATCAGAACTTTCTCATGCGCCATTTCACACTGAAAGTTTTAGATCAACAAGTGATGGATGGCTGGGAGATTATTGGCTGGGATGCTGCTAGTAAACAAATTCGCTCCTGGCTTTTTGATTCTGATGGAGGCTTTGGCAGTGGCGTGTGGACTCAAGAAAGCTCAAGCTGGTATGTGAACATCGCTTTTTCTCTTCCCGATGGAAGGCATGGTTCAGCCACTCATGTTTATACAATAGTCGACGACAATAGCTACACTTTTTCTGCCCATGGCCGAGATATTGAAGGCCAAATCTTTCCCGACATTGGGCCCTATACTGTGGTACGACAAAAGGCGGTGACACCATGAAACGAGCACAACTATTTCCAGTTATTTTAGCCGCGATCTCACTTTGTGCCACAGGCTCCATTCTTGCCGCAGATGGTCATGGAGGAGGGGGAGGAAAGGGAGGTTCACCTGGCGGTGGCGTAAGAGGAGGAGGTGGCTCTCATGGCGGAGGTACAAGAGGAGGCTCTCCTAGCGTGGGTGCAAAAGGAGGTTCCTCAGGAGGTGGTACAAGAGGAGGCTCTCCTAGCGTGGGTGCAAAAGGAGGTTCCTCAGGAGGTGGTACAAGAGGAGGCTCTCCTAGTGGGGGTGCAAGAGGTGGTGTTTCCCATGTTGGCGGAGGTACAAGAGGAGGGGAGGCCCATTTTGTTGGCCACCCAAGTGACAGAACTCCATCGATGAGCCGAGTTCCTAGCCAAGCCGTTCATCAAGTGCAACAGCCCTCACGAGCTATCTTGCATGAAAAAGGTGTCGTTCCATCTCATGTTCAGACGCCAATCCAGCCGACTCATGTGAGAGCAGCAATCCAACCGAGACAAAGGCTTGAGACCCATTTGCAACAAAATCGTGCTTTCGTGCAAGGAAGAGGTGGAGTGAGACCCTCAACTCAAGAATTCAGAGGCTCATTTCAGCAAAGAAGAGAAGGCTCAAAGCTTGAGCAACCTCATTTCCAAGATAGGTTTGAACACCGTTTCCCGGACCATTCTCACTGGTTTGATCGCAACTTTTTTGACCACCACCATTTCGAGCCAAGATTTTTCCATGAAGGCTTTAATTGGTGGCAAGTGGCGCCATGGGGTTGGCTCTGCAATTGGATGCCATGGGGATGGACATCGCCTTTCTACTACGATGACGAAGGCGATTTATATAACGTAGACTCAGATCTCTATTCTCCAGAGATAGAGACCACAATACCGCAAGATCTTGCCGCAAGCGACTATTTGCCACTCGGTGTTTTTGTAGCAGCCCAAGATGTGGCGCAGGCGGCCTATTCTAATATTGTCATGCAGTTGGCGATTGCAAAAACAGGAGATATTGTGGGCACCTATTATAATGCATCTACGGATCAAACCCACCCGCTTGAAGGAAAGGCTGACAAAGATACGCAGCTCGCTGTTTGGACTCAATCGGACAACCCCTCCGCTACTGTTTGGACCACGTCAATGTATAATCTCACGCAAGATGCCGCACCCGTAACGGTGAAATTTCCTGATGAATCGGAACAAAACTGGGTATTAGTAAAGTTGCATCAATAAAAATCAAACTTGGTATAAAAAATAGACTATCGTCGCAAATCTCTTTTCTATATACTTACCATTCTCGTAAAAGTATGCGAGGGTGTTATGTTTTCTAACCTATTTAAAATTAACGCTTTAGTTAGAATACATCCATGATATTGTAACTGCAAAAAAAATATTGGAAAAGGAAGAGGAAGTGGATTTTACCAGAGAACCAGTTGTAGAAACAATTATAACACCAAGAGAAGGTTATAGGCTTGTTGTTCGATCGAGTAAAAGTATGGGGCAAGAAGAGCATTTTGTTGATGCTCTCGAGGTAGTATCATTTGCCAACGCCTGTTTTTTTCGGTCGATAGAAAGGCCAAAGCCTTTTTTGGTGCCATGCACCGATTATGAGGTGCTAGAAGTTCGTGAACAGAGACTTGCCCTAAAGGCCAAAATGCCTGAAGGCTCTGTTAAAATTGGGGCAACAAATGGCAGGAATAAGGAGCCAAAACAGATTGAGGAGCCAGTTTCTCAAGAAGCTAAAAAAGAGACTGACCTCATGAAGGGTGGACGGAGGGATCGAAGACAGAAATTTCGCCGCCGTGATCGCATTGGCAAAGCTCCAGAGGTGGCAGCCGAAGGAGAAATGGCTCAGGATGAATTTGTTCCGCCGCCAGAGATGTACCCAGAAAGTGGCCATGAGCCCGTTGCTGAAAGACACGTCTCCAAAAAAGGAGAAGTTGCAGAAGAAGCTCCAGCTGTTTTTCGGACGATGCTGCCGCCACCATCAAAGCTCATTCGTGAAGACCTTCAGCGCTATCGCGAAAACACCGAATTCAAAGGTGCTTTTTACGAGTCAGAGTCTGAAGTTGGCCCCTCCTTAATGCAAGAGACCATTTCTGACAAGGAGGTTCCTCTTCCTGAAGAGGAACCCTTTTGGGATGTGGCAGAGCATGAAGAAGCGCCTCCAAAAGATATTGCACCCCAAGAGCTGAAAGGGGCGATTCCAGAAGAGCCGCCAAATGATTTTGGGCCAGAGCAACATCCAGAAGAGCTTCCAAATGAGTTTGGACCAGAGCAACTTCCCCAAGCGCTTCCAACTGAGTTTAGGTCAGAGCAACTTCCAGAGGATTTTGGACGGCAAGAGCTTCCAAATATTTCCGGGGCTGAGGAGCCTCCAAAGGAGCCAGGGAAAGAGGAACTGAACCAGATTCCTTAAAATGTACCTGAGGTCATTTTGGGAGGGCCAACCGGCCCTTTTGTTTGGTTTTTTGCTCTTTATTGCGGCACACCATGCGCTCTGCCCTCATTGGGCTTTTGCAATACCCCTTTTCGCCATTGCTCTGTTTTGGTCGAAAAGGGTTTTTGTTGCCTCCTCTTGCGCGCTTTTGTTTTATCTTTTCACCCTTTTTCATGTTCAAATTCCGCAAGTGGAAAGATGTGAAGGAGAGGCTTTAGTTGAAGTGCAGGACTGCACTCAAGTGATCCATTTTGGAAAACCAATCTGGAAACTTAATCTGGGGATCTCTTCGTTCCAAGTAGGCGGCAAATCAATTGGCAAAAATTTTTCCTGCCCCATCTATTGGAAAGACTTCAACTTACGCCCCCAAGGAGGCTTTCTCTATAGTGTACGGGGCACTTTAGTTGGGGCAGAAGATGGCCGCTTGTCCTTTTCTTCTTCAAAATTATCGGACTGGACGAAAGTTAAAAAAACCTTTTCGCTCACCGAGTGGCGCTTTCGTGCAAAAACTCAATTTAAACTCTATTTACGGCGCCACCTTGAGCCCGGGGATGGCAGGACCTTTCTTGAGGGACTGATATCAGGAGATTTTCAGGATAAGCTTTTTTCTCAGAAGATGAGAAATTTAGGCCTTTCCCATATTTTGGTGGTCTCTGGCTTTCATTTTAGCCTTGTGGCAGCCTTTTTGAGCCTTATTTTGACCTTTGTTGCCTCTTGGAGATGGCGCGCGGCTCTTTTGCTGTGTGGAACAACTTTTTATTTTCTTTTTATCGGCCCCACACCTTCTGTCGGACGGGCTTGGATCTCTGTTTTTATCCTCTTTTCCGGCCACCTTTTGGAAAAGAAAAGTACCTCTTTAAACTCACTCGGCATTGCCCTCATCGCTCTCATGCTGTATGACAGCACGCTGTCGCTTCATATTGGCTTTCAGCTGAGCTTTTTGGCCACCTTTGCGATTCTGCTCTTCTATCCCATTTCAGATAAGTTTTTAGCTAAAATTTTTAAAGAGCGGCCTCAACAAGAGGGGCAGAAGATGGCCTTTGTGGATCAGCTTTCCTACATCACAATGATTTTTTTAAGAAAAGGCCTGTCACTATCTCTTGCAGTCTATTGTGTGATGTTTCCCTTTTGTCTCTATCTCTTTCATTCCGTGCCCTATTTAGGGCTTTTGTACAATATCTTCTTTCCCTTTTGCACATCGCTTTTAATGTTCTTTTTTGGCTTTTGTCTATTGCTATCGCCGATTCCCTACGTAGGACAAGCACTCTTTTTTCTGCTGAATTTTTGCACAAACCAAGCTTTGACCTCTGTGCTCAACTGTCCCGTTTGGTTTTATGAATCTTGCACGGTTATCAATTTCCCAGATGCTCTTTTGGCGCTCTGCCTGACTCTGCTCACATTTTTGGCTATACGACTTGGACAAAGAGATAAAGAGGATCTTGGCCTTTTGAACTATTTTTGATCGGTGACGATCTTTTTGACCCAGAGTTTGTGACGGCTTTTGACAATGAATTTTCCTTGTGTCTGAAGGCCTGCCCAATAGGTGGCAAGCCCTCCCTTTTTGAAATAGTCATTACCGAAAATAGGATAAAAAGTGGCCCCATTTGGCTTTGTGAGACGGATTTTAGTATCTTTTTCCTCGCCATTTTTGAGACGGACCTTTAAGACGAGATCGACGGGAGCTGCATTAAAGACCTCATTGGGCACATTCCAGTTGATGCAAAGGCGCTGGCCAAAGTTATCCGATTCTTTTCTTGGATCGGGAGCGTCAACCTGGCTTGCAGCGAGCTCTTTTCGGCTAAAATATTCACTTCGTACCTGTAGCATGGGGTGAGAACAGCCAATAAAAAGAACACCACAAAGAATTGGTAATATGATTTTCATACGGATGCTACCTTTGGTGCAAAAAGTTCATGAGCTTGCAAAATGAGCTCTTGGGTTGTCTGCCAATCCAGGCAAGGATCTGTACACGATATCCCGTAATGAATTTTCTGGCTATGGCAACAAAGCTTTGATTTTTGTGAGCCGCTATAAAGAAAACTCTCTATCATAGCTCCTCGGACAGGGGATTGACTCCCATCTTCAATGACTCCCTCGATGATGTGTAAAAGAATGGATCGCTGTGCCGAACAGATATTTTGACAATTGTCATGGGAGCAGTCGATTAAGATTGCGCCAGGCAGGTTTACCTCTTTCAGCAGCTTGGCTGTCGTGGCGATAGACGCTCTATCGAAATTGGATCGCCCCTTTCCGCCTCTGAGTACTATGTGGGGGAATATATTGCCACGGCTTGTCTGTTTGATGAGCTGGCCCTGTAAAGAGATGTCAAGAAAGGTATGAGGACATTTGGCAACGCAAGCGCCTCCAATGGCAACCTCAATGTCGCCATCGGTTTTATTTTTAAAGCCCACAGGCATGTCAAGAGACGATGCAAGTCTGCGAGAGATGGGAGATTGTGAGCAGCGTGCCCCAATGCAGCCCCAGCTGACGAGATCTTGGAAGAACCTTGCCGCGATCGGGTCGACAAATTCTGTCGCGACAGACAGGCCCAATTTTGCAATCTCAACGAGCAGTGACCGTGTCAGGCCAATTCCTTTTTCAATATCGTAGCTTTCATCGAGGTCTGGGTCATGGAGATAGCCTTTCCAGCCAAAAAGTGTGCGCGATTTTTCAACGTAGGTGCGCAGACAGATGAAAAAGCTCTCCTGCACCTCATCTGAAAGGCCTTTTAATTTTTCAGCATACTCAAGTGTCGCTTCTTGATCGTGAATTGAGCAGGGGCCGACGATGAGCAACAACCTTCGATCTTTGCCTGACAGGATGTTGCAGATCGTTTTTCTCGACTGTGCAATCTGCTTTTCGCTCTCTTTTGAAAGAGGAAATTGTTGCAATATGATTTCTGGGCTTGCTATCTGCATATGGCAGAAAGGATAAAAGGCGGGGTCCATTCAGTCAATAACTTGCCAAAAAAGAGCTGTTAAAGATAAAAATTTCATCTAAACTATTACTCATAGCGAGGTTTCATGGACTGGTTATTCTCAATCGTAGAAACTCTTGAATATGTGATGTGGGGCCCTCCACTTTTAATCCTCCTGTTATTTACAGCCATTTTTCTCACCATTCGTTTGAGGGCAGTCCAATTCCGCTATTTTTTTAAAGCTTTTCGCTACGTTAACCCAAAAGATTATGATCCAGAAGTCCACAAGGGTGATATAAGCCCCTTTCAGGCCCTTATGACGTCACTGGCATCTGCTGTTGGCACAGGGAGCATTGTGGGCGTGGCCACAGCCTTGATGATTGGTGGAGTAGGTTCCATTTTTTGGATGTGGGTCACTTCCATTCTCATGATGGCGGTCAAATATAGTGAAGCACTGCTTGCAGTTAAGTATAGGACTGTTATTAGCCGAGGAGAGATGGCTGGCGGCCCCATGTACTATATCGAAAAAGGGCTCGGCTGGAGGAAGATGGCGCTTCTCTTTGCTTTTTTTGCCTCTATCGCAGCTATTGGAACGGGAAATCTTGTTCAAGCCAATGCCATCGCTGAATCACTCTGGGGCGTCTTTTCGGTCGACCCTATCGTGACAGGCCTAATCCTGGCCATCATCACAGGCTTTGTCCTTTTGCGAGGAATTAAAAATATTGGCTTTACTTCAGCTATCTTAGTCCCCTTGATGGGCACTTTTTATATCATTGCAGGCCTCATCGTTTTGATTGTTCATCGCGATAGATTTGGCGATGCAATGGAGCTCATTTTTCGCTCGGCTTTTTCAGGACAAGCGGCTTTTGGCGGCTTTTTAGGGGCAACGACCCTTGAAGCGATTCAGATGGGAGTTTCAAGGAGCATTTTTACCTCTGAAGCAGGTCTTGGTATTTCCTCTATCGCCGCCGCCGCAGCAAAGACAAAAACTTCCGTTCGTCAAGCCCTTCTGGCTATGACAACGACCATATTTTCAACAGCTATCATTTGTTCCATAACCGCACTAGTCGTCGTTGTTTCGCCTGTTATGGGTAGCCTAGATGCAAACGGAAATCCTTTAAATGGGGCGGCTCTTGTGATTGCCTCCTTTAACTCAGCTCTTATTGGAGGGCGATATATCGTTGCCTTTGCCTTAATTCTCTTTGCCTATACCACCATCATTGCGTGGGCCTATTATGGAGAAAAGTGCTGTGAGTACCTTCTTGGCGAGAAATCGGTTCCTTATTATCGTCTTGCCTATGTGTTCTTGATCATTCCTGGGGCACTATTTACACTCGATCTCGTCTGGTCTTTTGCGAATTTGATGAATGCCTTCATGGTGATCCCAAACCTGATAGCACTTGTAGTTTTGAGCCCTGTCATATGGCAGGAAACGAAGGAATTCTTACTGAGCGAAAAAGGTGGTGCCTCAGGCGAAGGCGCGCCATGAGTTCTACCTCTTTAAAACAATAATCGGGAAGATACCACTTTGCGTGCCCAATGCATGTATAAGTTTCTAAGGCAGCTCAAAGCTAACAGCCTTTTGTGCGTCAAAATCCTTTGTTTTTAATTGCTGTTTGTATGGTGTCCCCCCCAACAAAGGGAACCCAAAATGGTGATGTTGCCAAAGCTAAAGCAATTCCTACTATTCCAAGCAAGTCTTTCACTACCTCCCGCAGATCAAGCTTTAACAAATCCCATAAGATCACAAGAGGCATGAGCGCAAGAACAACGGAAAGGCCGAATGTAATGCCAACTACCTTGGCGAGGTATATTCCTACGGCAAGTAAGGCATTTCCTATAGCGCTAAAAAAGTTTCCGATCTTTTCTCCCAGTTTGGAATCCACTTTGCTTAAATTTTGAGTAGCGAGCTCCGAGTTATTCTCAGATGGCGACGCAGGTCTCGGTTCTTGTGATGAAACATCCGATGAAGAAGGGGAATTGCTCTGATAATTACTTATATGATCTTTTGGGACTTCAAAAAGGTTCCCAAGACGGCTTCCTTGGTCCTCAGAAAAAGATATTGATGCCATGACCTTTCTCCTTATATTTTAAGTTTTTTAGATATTATTGCTTGTTTGACGTCGTTTGCTTTGGTCTTGAGATCGGCATGCGTTTTGTCATTGCCGCAAAGATCAAGGCAGACATCAAGACTTGATAGGCAGTGTTCTGAGTCTTTAAGATGAAAATAACAGCGCGACATCTCAAAAAAGATGGCTGGATTTTCTGGTGAAAGATAGAGACTGCAAGCATATTGATACAAAGCTTTTTCATACTCCTGCAGTCCAAAAAGCGCCGCAGCCTTTCCACTCCAGTACTCTAAGACCATTGGATGGAAAAAAAGGAGGAGATCAAAAACGCCACCAGCCTCTTGATATTTACCAGCTTCAAGAAATTTTACGGCAGCAGAGTAGACGCGATCGAGAAAAGCCCACGGGATCCCTAATTGTTCATGAAAAGGCTTTTCTAAGGTTTTTTCTGAGAACTCAAATTTCTTTTTCGTAGCCTGCGTATACATTTGTTGAGATTTTTTTTGCCAAGCAGCCCAGCGAAGCTCTTTTGGAATGTGAGGATTTTCTTTTTCTTCTTTTTGCAGAAATTCTTTCAGTGCAGCTTGTCCACCCTTGGACGTCAGAAAAAACTCTTGAAATGATTTATTGATATCAAGCTTAAGCTTTTCTGCATACTGCTTAAACGGCATTGCTGGGTTGTTGTAATTCTCTTTGGATTCTTCAACAAGAGTGTCGCAAAAATTATTTATTCTTTTTTGAAACTTTGGTAACTCTTTTTGTAATCGTTGTTTTGTCATAAAAAACTCCTTTTTATCTATAAATCTATATATATTAGTTAATTTTTTAATTGCCAACTTATAAAATTCGATTTTTTAGTAAGGACTAGAAAGAAAAATAAGAAATTTTATTTTAAATCGGCAACATTAAGCTCCGATATTTCGGACAAAGAGCTCTCATGCTTTTCAAGGAAAGCATCTCTTTCTTTAGCGGTTATGGCCATTGAAACACTATACTTGTCGTCGTTAGGATCGTGCGCTAAGAAGGTTGGATGGCTTTGGATGGTCATTTGGTCTTTTTTGTCTAACTTCTCGAGATTATTTTGAGATATTACTATGAGGGCTGAGCCATCGCTGTTTTTTGCTTCTTGGACACATCCCAATTTTTCGTATTTGACTATCTCACTTGCTGGAACATCATAAAGAAAGCAAGGAGTGTTGTAGTGAATCTTGGTCTTGTTGTGAACAAAGCCAATGTGTTCATAAAAGGCAATAGCGCTTGGAAAAGCCCTTACAGTAAGGTTTTTTTGGCTCAGGTCGCCCTGTTTTACATCTTTGAAAATATGGGTAATGAGCGCCGTTCCTGTGCCCCTGATTGGATGGTCATCTACGAACAGGTCAATATTTGACGGTCGCGCTCCGATAAGTCCAATTTCAGGGCCCTCTTCTTGGATAGTAAGCGTGGCTATCCCTTGGATTTCATTCGTAGTAGAGTTAATGGCGATATATTCATTGGGACTAAGGGCATCGCAGGCGCACATATCATGAAGAAGGTCAACGACACAGGCGCAATCATGGGCAAGTTCCTGTTTTTCTTTGGGCAGGCTTTCAGATTGTATCTCTCGTTTGTTGGCTTCCGACAACCATTTTAAGGTTATTTCTTCAAGTTTTTCATCAAGTGCGCGTAGAGCTGGGCCATTTTCTAAAGTTTTACTTGGAATTCTAAAGGTTTGGATAGGTGACTGATTATTTTGTACAGGCTTCACAGTGTGATCGCCCATCTTGCCCTGTTTGGGAAATGAAAGACCTAGCTTTGCCCTGCCGTCTAGCGCAACATCGATCGAAACTTCGACGGCGGCATTATCTTGAACAGAAGACATAAAGATCCTAAATTATTAAAACAATATGAATAAAAAATTATATAGGATTCTAATTTATAATTCAATTTAATAGGCTTTTTCAATAAAAAAGGCTCTTCCTAACGAAAGAGCCTCAAGAGTAGTTGAAAAACTTTTACTTTAGTTCTTTTGCATCTGGTAGATTGCCCGTTGAGCCGACGCCCTGGTGGCTTTGTAGAAATGCGTCTCTTTTTGCAGGGGAAATTTTCATCCAAACGAGCTCTCGGTCACGCCGGCCTGTATCGACAAATCCAACATTTTTATAAAAAGGAACGGCTGATGGAAGTGCTTCCAAGATGAGGTTTTGGTTTCGTAATTTTTTGCTTTTTTCCCAATCTTTGAAGATTTTGGTGAGCAATGCTGTTCCTGCGCCCCGTGTGGGGTGATCAGTTGGAAAGAGGGCAACGTTCGTAGGCCGTGTGCCGATAAATTTGAGCTCGACCGTGTTTTTCTTTTTATTTCGGATCACAGTGGCGATTCCCTCAACTTTTTTTGTAGTCGGTGCAAAGGCCAAATAATCTTTTGAGTTTCTCTCCCTTCGCTTAAACTGGTAGTGAAGGCAGTCTGAGATGATGCGGCTATCTTCTGCGATGTCTTTTTTATCTGCCGGGAGGTGGGAACGGACTGCTTGATATTCGCGCTGTTCGGCCTCTCTCCTCCAGCCTTTAGTAATTTTTTCTAGTTTTGTTGTGACTTGAGATGGAGACTTACTTGAAACTTTTGCAATTTGGATTGGTGCATTGTTGTTCGCAGCCTGTGGAGCAGTGTCTTTTTTTTGAGTTTGCAAGAAACGATCAAATTGTTGACAAGTGGTTTGATATTGCCCTTTAAAGGCCTTTTTTATCTTTTTTTCAGCAAGTTTTGCCTTGGCTTGTTGTGCAATGGCAAGCAGTTCTTGGTTTGACGCACAAAGGTTTTTTGACACGATAACTTCGAACAGATGAAGACACTTGGTGCCACGTGGGCTATCGAGGCTATTGATCCACTGGTCGGCTGGTTTATTTAGGATGAGGGCTCGGACATCTTCAGGAAGATGAGGGGAAACTAAATTAAACGACATAATATTGCCTTATTTTTAATTATTTAAGACTATTAATACAGAAATCTTAAAAGCATTATATTAGCTTAGAATTAACAAATCAATAAGCAATTATTAAGAAGGGTAGGGCGGTCGTTTTACTGTTTTTACGAAGAAGAGGACTCGTTTTTCGAATTGGTTCCCGAAGGACTGGTACTGATGTTGATTGGAGTCGTTGTGGAAATGGTGGAAACAGATGAGCGTTTCATTTCTTCTTCAAGGTCTTCGTCGAACTCAAATAGTTGTGGTTGCAGATACCGAGGTGATTTTTCAGGAACTGAAGCTACTTGATCCTCCTCTTGGTCATTCTTTGTCTCCTTGCGTAAAGGAATAGGGATCGGCTTCGATCCTGTATGCATTGAAGAAGCGGCGATGTCGGAAATTTTATTTTTTTGTTCCAATCCAGTTGAAACAGGTAAAAGAGGCTCTCTTTTTTTCTGTTGCGGAATCTGAGGAGGTTGAGACATGGGGCGTGTGTTTGAAAAATAAAAATTATTCAATCCAAATTGAATGAAAGAAGTGCTCATGAGTGTTTCCCATTATTTTAGGCCAAAAAGTATAGCTAACAACCTCATTTAGAAGAATTACGAATATTTTTTTGGCTTTTGTTTTTACAAAATCACATGGAAAAGAGTATTTTGGCTATTTTAAATAGGTGGGCGATGCAGCGCTCACAATAGTATGAACATGTACATAAAGAGGAGGTTTTGTATGAAAGTACTGCTGCACGCAGCGCTTTTTCTTACTTTTTCAGCCCTGCCCTTGTTTGGTGTAACTCAAGAGGGCAAAGTCTATGTTGCCCGCGAAAACATCTTATTAACTGATAAGGGAATGTTTTTAAAGGTAGAGGATGGATTTATTCGCATCCATACCCTCCATGCTGATGAGAAGGGCTTTTATGTTTCCAAAACCACCTTTTTTAATCCTGACAAGCAACGCTATTTCGAAAAAGGCAAAAGCAGGTAAGGAGGAGCACTTCTTAACTACTGTTCCGCAAGCGTTTTAGTTTGCGCCCGCCTTCAAAATGGGTTTTTTGGCAGAGGAGATGATCTTTGCAGCTGACAGAGCCTTTACAACAGTTATTTCCCTGTCAATTTATTACATTTGAACTCTACCATGATTCGAAAAGTCAAACTCTTACTCATGAAGGAGAGTTTTTATGAAAATTAATTCAAACATTGTCGTAGCCGTTGCGGTGCTATTCATTGCATCGTCATGCATGCATATGCAGTCTCAAAAACCTGTCAAAGATGCAAAAAAAGAAAAGGTTCACTTTACTGGAGAGCCCTTTGAAGCATCTCAAAAAAAAGCTCTCTTAGGTGATGGTCAAGCACAAACCCTTGTCGGTTTTTGCTACTACACTGGGGTGGCTGTTCAAGTAGGAAAGAAAGGAGACGAACAACAGCTCGTGAAAGAGTACCTCGATGGAAAGGGCATTCGTCAAGATTACGCAGAGGCTGTGAAATGGTTCAAACTAGCGGCTGAGCAGGGATATGCCGAGGCAGAGTGGCTTCTTGCTAATTGTTACTTAAAGGGAGATGGCGTTCAGAAAGATACCCAAGAAGCTTTGAAGTGGTACAAATTGGCAGCTGAGCAGGGACTTGCTGAAGCACAAGATGACCTAGGCACATGTTATATGAAAGGGGAAGGGGTTCAAAAAAATTCCAAAGAAGCGGAGAAGTGGTTCAGACTAGCAGCAGAGCAAGGGAATGCTGGAGCACAATTTCATCTCAGTCAATGCTACCTAAAACCAAATTGTTCGGAGCGTGATCTGCAAGAGGCTTTCAAGTGGTTTAAACTTTCCGCCGAGCAAGGCTGCTCTTCTGCGCAAGCACCTCTTGGCATTTGCTATTACCATGGACAGGGGGGTGTACGGCGAAATTTTCAGGAGGCGGTAAAGTACTTCCGACGAGGTGCAGAATCTGGCGATGCAATGGCGCAAGCCATGCTGGGTAAGTGTATTGCCGAGGGAAGTGGTGTGAAAAAAGATCCTCAAGAGGGGGTAAAATGGATCAGACGTGCCGCAGAGCAGGGAAGTCGCAAAGGAGAGTTTTTGCTCGGCGATTGTTATCGTATGGGCATCGGTGTTCAACAAGATCAAGCAGAGGCTGTAAAGTGGTATAAGCTTTCTGCAGAAAAAGGTTATCCAGATGCTCAAACCAACCTTGGAAGTGCCTATTTTTGCGGCCTAGGTGTCCCAAAAGATCCTCAAGAGGCAGTAAAGTGGTTTAAACTTGCCGCAGAACAAGGATTTGCAACAGCGCAATTCAATCTTGCGACTTGTTATGCCAATGGAATGGGTGTTCCAAAAGACCAAAAGGAAGCCAATCGCCTGTTACAATTGGTGCTCTCGTCAAATGGAAACGAAGAGATAAAGGAAGCGATTAAGCTCTCATTCCCAAAAGTAGACAAATGATGTGAAGAGCGGAAACGTTTATGCTTCTGTTCAGGTCGAGCAAACAAGATAAGGCAAAAGCCAAAGCTTTTTCATAAGTTGTTGATTTACAGCAATCTAGTAGTAAAAAGTGCAGAAGTCAGATACTACGTAGTAACCCATTGAAAAGGTTTTTTTATATCCTCTTCGGCTATAAGCTTATGTGCCAGTTTTTCTAGTTCATTATAGCTGGTTTTGAATTGTCGTTCTGTCATGCAAGATATCGAATTCAAAAGATCCAGCAATTCCTTATCCAGAGATGTTAATCCTCGATCGACTTGCTTCATATAGGCATGTGAAAGACAGCAAATCCAACTGGAAATTCTGTTAAAATCCTGTCTTTTTTTTAACTCTTCTTGTAGCGCTTTTCCAAAGTAGACCCTGTTCAAAAATAGATCAGCTTCCGGCTGATATTCATCGAAAAACGGGGCTCGAACATCTTTTACAAACCGTTTTAACGCAGCTCCAAATTTTTTATAATTTTGTCTGGCCTCGTTCAGGCTTTCCTTATTCGCACCACCTCGATAATCAGGATTAAGAAATTGTACATCGTCATCTTCCCAATTACAGACAGGACAAATTTCAAATGTTTCATGTGTGTCTTCTGATAAAGTCAGGTAGCCACAGCATGCGCAAGGGAACCATTTATTTTCATTCGTCATAATTTACTTCCTCGTGTCAAAATAATTTTTTTTCATCCATTCCCTTAGAGAACCTTGTGCGCACTGATGTGATAAAAGCCGCAAGCCTCTCTTGCGCTTTCATAATGAAGTTTTTGGCCTCAGGAATATGACTTAAAGGTTTTCCTGTATCCTCTTCGGCTATAAGCTTATGTGCCAGTTTTTCTAGTTCATTATAGCTGGTTTTGAATTGTCGCTCAGTCATGCAAGATATCGAATTCAAAAGATCCAGCAATTCCTTATCCGGAGAAGTTAATTCTCGATCGACTTGCTTCATATAGGCATGTGCGAGGCAAGAAGGCCAACCAGAGATTCTGTTAAAATTCTGTCCTTTTTTTAACTCTTCTAGTAGCGCTTTTCCAAAGTAGACTCTGTTCAAAAATAGATCCGCTTCAGGCTGATATTCATTGAAAAGCGGGGCTCGAACAGCTTTTACAAACCGTTTTAACGCAGCTCCAAATTTTTTATAATTTTGTCTGGCTTCATTCAGGCTTTCCTCATTCGCCCCGCCTTGATAATCAGGGTGATCAAATTGCACATTATCGTCCTCCCAGTTACAGACAGGACAAATTTCGAAAGTGCCGTGAGTATTTTCTGATACAGTCAGGTAGCCGCAGCATGGGCAAGGGTAACATTTATTTTCATTCGTCATAATTTACTTCTGCTCGTCAAAATAAATTTTTCCATCACGTGGTTTAAACATAGTTTTGGGGACACCATCTTTGGTACGAACCCCAAAGGTGTTGGTTCGAACGTCATACATGAGAATTTCTCCATTTGTCCTTGTTTTTGTTAATATATGCTCCCCTGTACTTTCAAAAAAACTATGAGTACGGTTCAACATATGGCTCAAAGTCTAAAAGCTGCAAGCCTCTCTTGCGCTTTCATAATGAAGTTTTTGGCCTCAGGAGTATGTTTGGAGCAATTTTTAATTGCCCCGGCGTTTGTTTGCATAGCTTTACTCTTCGACAATCCACTTGGCAAGCCCTCTCTAACTATGGCGCCTCAGTGAGAGAACCATATTCAGGATTGTGCAATTTGCTGTTGCATTTTGGACAACGCACCATTCCATATTTAGAAACACTCTCCCAAGCTTCTTGACATAGTGGACACATGAGCCAATCACCTCCGATTGCCTCGGCAATATCTTTTATTTCCGGAATTGGATTACCGAGCTCTTCTTTTTCTCCTGTGGCTATTAACTTGTTGGCAATTTTGGTAAGCGCATCGGGAGTTAATTCAAATTGTGGATCGTCTTCCATGGAGAATAACTGCGCTATGGTTTCCAATAATTCAGGGTCTAAAGATTGTGAGTGTTCCAAAAAAAATCGGTATGCCCAACGTGAGATTCTAATAACATCGTATCCTTTTGCTAATTCTGCTTTTAATTCTTTGCCTACTTCTTGTTTATTCATAAGTTGTTGATTTACAGTAATTTAGTAGTAAAAATACGGAAGTCAGATACTACGTAGTAACCCATTGAAAAGGTTTTTTTATATCCTCTTCGGCTATAAGCTTATGTGCCAGTTTTTCTAGTTCATTATAGCTGGTTTTG
>Ga0209777_10002445_pt1 | contig 24420 bp, 25 predicted proteins | sample FrelakmetHBP12HB_FD_187147 | JGI IMG/M metagenome (GOLD analysis project Ga0209777, IMG submission 187147) | Freshwater lake sediment microbial communities from the University of Notre Dame, USA, for methane emissions studies -HBP12 HB (SPAdes)... | ecosystem: Environmental > Aquatic >... | reverse complement strand
TTTGGTGAGGAGGTAGTGGAGTTGTCTGGGGGTGTAGGCGAGGGGGTCGGGGAAGCATTTGTTTTCGAGGGTGATGATGGCGGGTAGGTCGGTGGGTGTGGCTTTTCGTATAGTGTCGGTGGGGGTGGGCACGGTCGTGGTGTAGGGTGAGAAAAGTATTTAAGGGGCTGGTTGCTTGTGGGGGTCGAACCCGTTGGAAGCAGAAGGAAAGCGTTTTTTCCAAGACTTTTGGTAAAAAACTTGTCTGAGAATTCTTGTTCCGGTTTCAGAAGGAAAAAAAAATATGTATAATTCACAAAGTGTTTCACAAGAGAATGTAGAGGACATGATGCATGGCGTTGTGTCGTTTTATGATGTGCGCAAGGGTTTTGGGTTCATCCGTGGTGACGATGGTCAGCGGGTGTTTGTCCATAAGTCTGTGTTGCCGTTCTGGACGATTTATTTGCAGAAGGGCGATAAGGTGGCATACCGCGTGTCTGAGTCGAAGCGTGGGTTGGTCGCTATGAATCTTGCGTTGAAAGAAAGTTAAGTTTTCGTCGTTTCATTATCTCTGGTTAGGTACTCGATGAGTCCGGGAGTGATGATCGGTGTTCCGTCAATTATTGGATAGCCGAAGGGCAGGATGGTGCTGTGTACGGGGTCGTGGGTGATTTCGACTTCGTAGGCTATTTCGATGTCCGCTAGCTTCATGCCCAGTGCGATGGCTTTGGCGACGAGGGCGGCGCCGTCGATGGTGAGCTGTACGGGGCCGATGTGGCGGGTCTGGAAGGTGGAGTGGTCGCTGATGAGGGTTTTGGTGCGGCCGCGTGGGTTTTTGTAGCCGAGGATGCCGCCGATGATGATGGCGTCAAGGCTTTTGAAGTCCTTAGGGGTGAGGGGTGTGGTGGCTGTGGGGTCGAGGATGAGGCAGTGTTGTCCTTGGAGGTAGTCGTTGGCTTTGTTGGAGGTGGTCTGGGCGAAGGTCTGGAGTTTTTTTTGAGCGGTTTTGGCTGTGACGTTGGTGAAAAGGGTGTGGGCTGGCCAGAGGTGGGCGGCGTGTCGGTATTCTAAGGTGAGCCAGTCGGAGAGGCCGCGTTCGCAGTGTTCGATGACGAGGAGGGTCTCCATTGCTGGTGTGGAAGGGTAGGTGGGTATATAAGAAATTAGACTGGAGGTGAGGTGTCGTCGTGGTCGTGTCAGGTCGTTTTAGTCTTCGAAGAGGATTTTGCCTATGCGTTTTCTGGTGTCTTCGAGGATGTCTTCGATTTGGGTGAGTTTGTGGTCGTCGATATCCTTGAGGTTGGAGAAGATGAGCCAGGAGAGTTCGCCAAAGCGTCGTTTCATGAGGGGGATGGATCGCCAGCGTGGTTCGGTTTGTCGGGCCTTGATGCGGTCGACGGCTTCGGTGTGGTCCTTGAGGTATTGGGTTCCTTGGTCGGTGAGGCTGTAGATTTTCTTGTGGTCTTGTTCGGTGGCGGTGACGAGGCCTTGGTCTTCGAGCATCTGCAAGGTGGGGTAGACGATGCCTTGGCTGATGGGGTGGTCGTAGGTGTCTTCGATGGCTTTCATGAGTGCATAGCCGTGCATGGGTTGTTGCTGGAGCATGAGCAGGATGATGAACTTGAGGCTGCCGCGTTCGCGGCGCATAGGTTCGAACATAGGGCCGAAGTCCATGTGTCTCCAACGGAAGCGGTCAGGGGGACAAGGGGATTCGTGGTCTATCATGGTAACATCTCTTAATTTATGTCTAAAGACATATTATTAGACATGTATTTAATCTTTTCCACCGACACCCCCTGGAACGCCACACCGAAATCATGACCTGCCCCCCGTTAAAGATACTCTTCACATCACCCGGGACAACCTCCAGAAGGCATCCGACGTTATCCACCGACTCCGCCCCGCAAAAAAAAAACCTCGTGTCCACGTTTTTCTCCTGAAATATTAATAAGGAACCACCCCTATTCTATCTCAAGACCAGGGGGATAAGACTATGGACAGGATATGGTCAATCTACCTCGCCATCCTTCTCATGATATTACTTGGTAATCCGTTGGCCACCGCGGTGAGCATCACGCCGATGAATCCTCGAAACGATGGGACAATCCTGTACGTCGGGGGAGAGGGCTCCGGTAACTACACCACGATTCAGTCCGCCATCGACAATGCCACCGCAGGGGACACCATCCTCGTCTACCCCCACTACTACCCAGAATTCCTGACCATAACCAAACAACTCGCGATCCAGGGAATTGTTGAGAATGGAACACTACCTGCTATTTCCAACGAGTCAGAATGGGTCGTCAACATCCAAGCTGATGGCTGCCTCTTCGAGAACTTCAACGTCACGGCGGATTACCCCGGAGGAATCCTCCTTCACGCGGACCATGCGACCATCAGCAACTGTACGATAAGCCAGGCGAACACCGGCCTCTCCCTCGACAACGCAAGCGACAATCTTGTTGAAAACAACACCTTGAATGAGGAGTTCAAGAACGGAATCTACCTCTACGCATCCTCCCGGAACATCATCAAAGGAAACAGCATCTCCAGCGGCCGCGCCTGGGGAGGAATCGTCCTGCACAATGCATCGAACAACAACCTCATCAAAGACAATGACTGCTCAGCAACCTACCGGACGAGCATCGAGAATACCCAGGGGGCTACTGCGAACTCCTTCATCGGCAACCATCTCCTCGGGGAGATCCTCGTGGACTCCGGCTCTAACCACATCATCAAGGAAAACAACTTCACCGGGGGCATCGACCTCGGAGGATCATTTGCCGAGATGCTCAGCGACACCCTGGAAGGCAACGTGCAGAACGGCAAACCAATCTGCTTCCTCAAGAACCAGCAGAACTTCACGGTAGAAAACGTGGCTGAGGCAATCCTGGTGAACTGCTCACACGGAATCGTACACGACAGCACCATGGGTCTAACTCCCGTCGGCGTCCTCCTCACGTACTGTAACAATATCACCTGCACCAAGAACACCATCACTAACTGCTGGGACGGCTTTCGCCTCAGCTCCTGCCAGGACATCACAGTCGTCGACAATGTCGTGAAAGACTGGGCGTACGGCATCCACGCCTCCTACTGCAAGCGAGCCCATCTCCTGCGTAATACCTTCACATCGGGAAGCAGCGCCGGGATTGGGCTCAGCTACTGCTCCGGCTGCATCGTACGGAGCAACAGCATTACAAACAGTTGGTTTGGCATCGACCTTGAACACGTCAACACCACCAACGTCTCTGGGAACATCATCACCATCATGCAACGCTACGCCGTCTTGGGCGACGAACTCAGAAACATCAAGTTCTTCGCCAACCAATGCACGACCTGCAAAGAAGGAATCGCTATCTATCGAGCCTTGCACCTCACGTTCATCGGCAACCACTTCTCCGTGAACGAGTTCGGTATGGACCTGCAGGAATGTTCCCTGTGCTGGATTAGCCGCAACGAGTTCCGACTGAACACCAAAGCCGGGCTGCTCCTGATCTCGGCCTTCGACGGCATCACCGCAGGGAATATGGTCACCCACAACAACTTCGGTCTCAACACGTTGGATGCGACCTTCGAACAGGCGTACCTGACCTTCTGGTGGGGGAACTACTGGGGCCGGCCCTATCTAGGACCAAAAATAATCCCCGGTCTGTTAATTAACGTTGGCGTTTACGTCCCGGTCTTTATACCATGGTTGAACGTCGATTTCCATCCGCGCTCGACACCGAACCTGATTCTGCCGTGAGAAGCCTCTGTTCTAGTAATACAGCGTACATCCCGAACAAACAACGATACCGAAGGCAAGACGGTGCTATTATTTAAGCCCTCGATCTCATCTATTGTATTGCTATGAACACTAAAACGCTTCATCAAACCATACACTTCAACCTGCCCGCGCACACCCTCTATGACGCGCTTATGGATTCCAAGAAGCACGCTGCCTTTACCGACGCCGCGGCCACCATCAGCCGAAAGATCGGCGGAGCCTTCCAGACCTACGACGGGTACGCCACCGGTAAGAACCTTGAGCTCATCCCGGACAAGAAGATCGTGCAGACCTGGCGGGCCTCGGACTGGCCAGAAGGTCACTACTCCACCGTGACGTTTGAGTTCTCAGAAAAAGATGGGCAGACCACCCTCGTGTTCACTCAAACCGACATCCCCGAAGACGCCTTCGAGGAGATCAAGCAGGGCTGGCAGGAATGGTACTGGGACCGACTCAAAACCTACCTCGCACCACAAAAATAAGCCCCCCTCCACCCCTATTTTACAGATAATTATATAAATTCATATATATACTATTTTTACCAGATATGGCTTCAGGACTCAAGCAGGCGACTTTCTGGCTAGCGACGGCTCTTCTTCTCCTCTCCACCACAAGCGTCCTGCAGTACCCCGCCCACGCCCAACCGACCGCCCTCGACACCCTCCCCAACAAACAACCCCTCACCCTTCCCATCGACACCAGCCAACCCGACGCCTTCTACCAGCCCATCGACCTGCGCATCACCTTCACCACTCCCGCCTGGGCGATCAACGAAACCACCAACGCCGTCCGCGTCGGCGTCGACGACGGATCAGGCCTCCAAGAACTCGAATCACAAATCTACGACCTCCAACACACCGACGAATCCCACATCTCCGCCGCAAGCCTCGTCTTCCTCATCCCCCCCACCGCCACCGGCAAAGAAAAATACTACGTCCTCTCCTCCACCACAGAAACCACACCCGCCAACTACCCCAAACACCTCTCCTTGGACGACACCCACTACTTCTACGAACCCATCCCCGGCCAAACCATCGACTTCGACTACTACGGCATACGGCAAGACGGCTACGTCGTCTACACCGTCGTCCAAAAAGGCCAACTCCTCGGCAACCCCGTCGCCTTCGCCGCCATCAAATTCAAACCCAACTCCACCACCGTCGAAACCCTCAACCTCGACCAACTCGGCGACTTCGACTTCAGATACGGCCTCCCCGGCATCCCCGACTACATCGGCAGCGCTTACGCCACCGACATCACCAAAACCGTCCTCGCCACCGGCCCCCTCATGATCCGCGTCCGCCTCCAAGCCACCGCACCACGCGGCGACATCGCCACCGACAACATCTACACCTACTACTACAACCCCACCAACGCCAAACGCATCATGGTCGACGCCCACCACACCATCCTCAAACCCATCACCCCCGACAACCCCGCCGTCGTCGACGGCGACTACGCTGGCATCGTCTCCATTAAAGCACGCAGCGCCAGCATCGAAAAAATGAACGTCGGCGACATCCTGCCCACCGTCTTCGTCAACACACCAGACAACGCCACCCAGACCTTCACCGTCCCCACCAACCCCCAGAGCACCACCAAAGAGATGGTCATCTCACCCCAAGACGACCTCAGCCTCGGACCACAAGCCTGGGTCTGCCTCAACGACCCCGCCACCGGCAAAGTCCACGCCATCATCCTCAGCGACACCACCGGCATCACCAACGGCACCGACGAAGGCGTCCAAGTCAACGCCTACTCCCAACAGAACATCAAACTCCCAGGGCTCGAAGCAGACACCGGCAGCCTCACCCTCACCAGACACAACTACCAAGACGGCCACATGCTCACCACCTTCGACCAAGGCAGAACCTATCAGTACAAACTCGAGTTCATCACCGTCGAAACCGGCGGCCAAGAACAAATCGCCCAAGACTCCACCTACTACCGCACCCTCATCAAAGACGCACCCGTCTACCACGGCAACGCCAGCACCAACAAACCACACACCACCCGCTACAACCTCACCGCCTCCGTTCGCCTCGCCCACTCCGTCCCCCTCGGATCCCTCCTCTCCGCAGCCCTCGGCAAAAACATCTCCTACATCTACGCCGAACTCTACCAACAAACCAGCTTCCGCTCCTCCGGCTCCGTCGGACGACTCTCCCTCGGCGCCATCAACCTAAACATGACTGGTAAAACCCTGCGACAAAAAATCCAGATGATCCTCGGCATCTTCGACCTGAAGAACTCATCCCTGACCAAAAAAATCAGGTTCCCGGACCTCGACCCCGGCACCTACGTCGTCAAAATCTACCGAGAAAACCCCCGCTTCTCCAACACACACCAATACATCGGCGTCGCCGTCGTCAACCTCACCGACAACACCAGAATCACCATCCTCTGCCGACCACAAAGCACCATCACCATCACCCTCAAAGACCAGACCAACACCGCCGTCCCCAACGCCAAATGCACCCTACGACTCGCCGACACCACCATTGCAGAAACCACAACCGACGACAACGGCACCGCACACCTCACCGCACCCAGCTACCCCCACAAAGCCTACCACCTCCACGTACAATACCAAGGATTCACCATCGCAGACCAACCGGTGACCCTCCGCGGCCTCAAACGCATCATCGGACTGAGAGAAACATTCTCCCTTGAACGCTACAGCCTCACACTCACCGTCACCGACACCTGGGGGTTTGCCCCCGCCGTCGACCTCAACCCCACCCTGGTCAGCCCGGACATGACCACCGCCACGATCCTGCGAGCAACGACCCCCAAAGCCGGCGCCTACCAGTTCACCAGCCTCCTACCCGCCTCCTATCAGCTGACCCTGGGCTATAAAACCTTCAAAGTCGAACAGGCCATCACCCTCCAAAAAGACATGACGCTTTCCGCTGTGTTCCCCGCGGAGTTCCCCCTCAACCTTACCCTCTACGACGCCACCGGCGACCCCCTCTCCACAGGCACGATCTCCGTCCAACGAAACGGACACACCAAGACGTCAAGTATCACGAGCACAGGGACCGCCACCATCGTCGTGCCCCCTGGAGACTACGACCTCCAGATCCATTCCGGACAAGAGACCATTGCCAAAGAACAAATCCCACTCAGAGGAGATAAAACCCTGGCAATCGTGACTTCGCAAGGCTCTTTCTTCCACCTTGCTGTAAGCATCCTCGGCGTCCTCATCGCCGTCGGCGCCCTCGCATTCTTCCTCTGGAAAAAACAACTACAGGCCGGGCTGAAACTCGCCGTCGTCGGCCTCCTCGTTATCGCCCTCGTCTCACCCTGGTGGGTCCTGAATGGATCATCAGGAGGCGTCACGACGACGACTAGCACCCTCCTCGTCCCACCCCAACTTGTCTCATTCACAACGTCTTCAAATGCCTCCGGCGGAGAAATCAGCACCGTGCCCGCCGAAGTCACCATGGTACTAGGACTTCTTTCCCTGCTCGTTGGAGTCGCCTGCATCCTCCTCATACTAAGCCTCGTACTCTCAGGACGACTTCGAAAGACGACGATGCTTGTCACCCTCCTCAGCATCATCGTACTCCTCCTCACCCTCGTCGTGTTCTATTACGCTTTTTCTCAGCTCACCCAGGTCGGTGTCGGAAGCTTCATGGGCAGCGGCTCGCTTGAAGTGACCCTGCCAGGGGGCGTCGGTCAGACGAGCATCCCCTGCAGCTGGGGACCAGGCATCGGACTCTACCTCCTGATTGTCTCGTTCGCCCTCGTTCTGGTAGCATTCGTCGGCCGAAGGCTTTCGAAAAAAATATTCAAAAGATAAAAGGAAACAAAGAGGGAAAAGAGAATTTATTTTAAGGTCTTGGCGAATAGCGCAGCCGTCATTTTCTGGGTGGATGTTAGCCAGACCTCGCCGAATCCCTCAATAGCCATGAAGTTCATGATGAAGTTCTGGGGAGGAATGCAGCCTTCTGGTGCATAGACGCCTGGTTTTTTGATGGCGCCCTCTGCAAGCATCTTGGCACCGACCGCGGCTGGAGTTCCTGTTCCTGATCGCATGTCTGAGGAGCCTGATAATTCGAACACCGTGGGATTCCCGTTGATGTCTCCGGAGACATGGACTAAGACTGAACCGCCTGTTTGATTTGGTTTGACTGCATCAAGAGCACGTTGACGTATGACTCGAATGTACCCGGCGGCGAAATCCTGAGGTTTCATGGACTGGCCTCCCGGAAGCATGATGGGTTTGTCGGACGTCAGACCGAGGGCTTCCATTTTGACAAGTTCGTCTCGGAAGAGTTGTGGAGTGTACGAACCCTTGCAGCAGACGTTTTGCACGCCTTTGATATACCGCGGGAGAGTGACCGTCTCTGGATGACCGAAGTACCACACAGGGATCTGTCCAACGGGAGGCGGAAGCGTGACGTATTCTTCACCATCGACGAGCCCTTGTGCTTTTTCAAAGCGACCGTTCTTGTATATGGGAATCTTCCCAAGAAAGCAATGCATCATGTGGTAGGGGATGGCGCCACCCCCTGCTTCTTCGATACTGCGAACGACGAACACCTTGACTTCCTTGACGTGTGTCATTTGGGATGCGCCGAAGGCGGCGATGATGTTCGTGAGGCCCGGACTTGCCCCCAGTCCGACGATGCAGGTGACGCCAGCGTCCTTCGCTGGTTGATGGTAGTCATCGAGCAGGGTTTCGGTTGCGTCATAATCGTCGCAGATATCAACATAATTAATGCCTTTTTGAATGGCGGCGTTCATGATTTTCGGAGCGAATTTATAGAATGGTCCGATGCAGTTGACTGCTACATCAGCCCCATCAAGGCTCTTCTGCAGGCTTTTGTCGTCCGTGGCATCAACCTTGATGAAATCTATCTTCGGGCTGGTCTTGACGATTTCTTGTGCGCGCTTCTCGTCCGCATCAGCGACGACGATCGTGTCAAACGTATTCATGCGTGCCATGCATTGCACGGCGTAGCTGCCGACAACGCCTGCTCCACCAAAGACGACGGCCTTCATGTCAATAGACTCCGGGGGTGGCAACAAACAATCCTGATAAAAATATTTCGTCTCACCTGATATCGGCAATTGCCTATATAAAGGGTGGAAGGTTAATAAAGGTCTGACAATAATCAATAGTATAGTACGAGCAACTATTTATGCAGAACCGACATGCGATTGACCAGCCTATGACCGACTATAAGATAGACCCGATGGACGTCACCTTTGAACCCCTGGCGGGATCCACGTTCACCAACCTCCTTCACCTCCTCGCACAAAACAAATTCAGAGTCGGCATGATTGGCGTACCTCGCACCTTTTACTCAGCAGCCATGAGCTTCGCCCTCTCACCGCTCAACGTCTACGAACGACTGCGCTATAACAAGGCCATCCACCAGACCAGCATCGACAAAGAACCGGTATTCATTATCGGTCATTGGCGCAGCGGTACCACGTACCTCCACAACCTCATCTCCAAGAACTCCTCGTTCGCCTACCCGACCACCTTCCAGACCGTGACTCCAGGTCTCTTCCTTTGTTTCGAAAACCTCGTCAAACCCATCGTCGCCTCCTCCCTGCCACCGAAACGACCTGAGGACGACATCGTCATCGGCGCCGACCTGCCACAGGAAGACGAATACGGCATCGGCAACCTCTCACCATACTCCTTCTACAACGGCTGGTGCTTCCCCCGCAACTTCCAACGCTACTACAACTTCGTCTCCATGGACAACGTCTCAGCGCATGCCATCGAACAATGGAAGAGCATCTACCTGTATTACCTCAAGAAACTCACCCTTGCCCACAAAGGCAAACAGTTGGTGCTGAAGAACCCGGCGAACACCGGCCGCGTCAAACTCCTCCTTGAACTGTTCCCCGACGCCAAGTTCATCCACATCTACCGTAACCCCTTCCACACCTTCCTGTCCATGATGCGCGACATCGAAGCTGAGATGACTCTGTACTGCGTCCAACCGCCAGCTGACGTCGAAACATTCGAAGCCGCCATGGTGTTACTCTATAACCGGATGTTCGAGAAATTCTACCAGGACCAGCGCCACATCCCAAACGGAAACCTCATCGAGCTGCGCTACGAGGACCTCATCGCCGACCCGTACGAGGAAGTCAAGAAGATCCACCAGTCTCTCGACCTGCCCGGCTTCAGCAAAAGCCAAAATAAACTCGCCAAATACATCCGCTCCCAGAAGAACGTCAAGACCCACACCTACGACCTCGACAGCGAACTCAAAGAAAAAATCTACCGGTATTTCAAGACAACTATCGATTTATGGGGGTATACCCCGGTTACGACATAACCTTGACCTAGTTTTTTTTTGCGTTCATTGCCGCGGACCACTCGATCTGCCTCTTTCCCGTTTTTACTTTTTCTCCATCCTTAAAAGAGGGGCGGTATTGTTCTATATAATAACGCTTATACAATCCGAGAGGGTTTCGGGGTATGGTATGGCGCGGTATCGCGACGGGTTTCAGGGAGGCAAGCCGAAGTATGATTTTTCGTTGAAGTCCCTTAGTCGCGGGCTTGCCTTGTTGCTTACGCCCATCATTGCGTATACAATCGGTCTGGCTCCTTTGGTGTGGTTCTTTGTGTTCGTCCTGCGGCTTCTTAACCTAAGTAACATCGTTCATGTCGTTCTTTTTTCAGGGTTCTTGGTGGTCTGGTTCTTTTTGTTTATTGTCGTTGAGACGTTCATCCCTGGGTTGTTCATCCGTCTGTTCCGTATCCGTGTTGAGGAAGGGGTGTATGATCTTACGATTCTTGACTGGAATTTTTTCAAGCATACCTTGTTTTTCGTCTTGTATCGTCCTTCGTTGAAGTTGATTAGTGTCATGCCGCTGCTTCCTCTGAGGGTTCGGTTTTTGAAGTTGGTGGGGTTGAAGATGGGGAAGAGCAGTGTGCTTGCTGGCAGCGAGCTGTTCCATGACCCGTACATGCTTGAGATTGGTGAGCAGACGTTGATTGGTGGGTGGTCGCAGATCACGGGTCATATCGGTGAGAGGAAGCTGACGGTGAAGAAGGTCAGGATTGGTGATAATTGTCTGATTGGTGGGTTGTCGTTCATCATGCCTGGTGTGGTGATCGAGGATGACGTGACCGTTGGTTTGAACTGTGTCGTGTTGAAGGATATGCATCTGGAGAAGGGGAAGGTCTACGCGGGGATCCCTGCAAAGGAAGTCTCGAAGAAGGTTGAATGACGAGTGAGGCGTTCTCTGTTCAGACGGGGGGTTTTTCACCCAGGGCTGTGGGGCGAGGAGCGGTCTTGTTCTTTCTTCCAGTCTTGGCATATTTCCTTGGATTGTTGCCTGTGATTTTCTTTTATGTAGTGCTCACTCGACTCATCCCATTCTCAGGGGTCCTGTATTATGTGTTCCTGGCTGCGGTGTTGGTGTTCTGCTTGGTGGTGTTGATTCTGTCTGAGACGTTCATCCCGGGTCTCTTCATCAGGCTGTTGCGCCTCCGGGTGGAGGAAGGGGACTATGAGCTTTCGCTCAAAGACCGGGGGTTTTACCATCATCTGCTCTATTTCGTCTTGTATCGTCCCTCGTTGAACCTCATTGGTATCTTTCCTTTGGTGCCGCTGCGCATGGCCTTCTTGAAGCTCGTCGGCCTAAAGATAGGGGAAGGCAGCATGGTGGCAGGCACGGAGCTGATTGACGAGCCTTTCGCCGTGACGATTGGAGATCATACCTTGATCGGCGGGTATGCGATGATCTACTCCCATCTGTCTTTTCAGAAGATGACCCATCGGAAGGTGCGGATCGGGAATCGTTGTTTTATCGGGAACAAGTCCGTGATCTTTCCCGGTGCGGTCATCCAGGATGATGTGGTAGTCCAGCCCGGCAGTGTCGTCCAAACCGGTCAGGTGCTGGAGAAGGGCGGCATGTACCAGGGGAATCCCGCACAGAAAATCGCCTAATGGGACACCTTGGCTTCAGCGTTCGACCCAGATATTGACGCCTTGCCCGGTCATCCCTGCCTCTGGTTCCTGGGAATCTGTCGTGGTTTTTCCTCTGACAAAGCTTAATAAATTCTCCCCCTATCAAGGAGAGGGTTGAATTCTATATGGTAACCGCACAAGACATCCTTTCCAAAGACGTAATTACACGAGACTCTAACGACATTTTCTCCCAAGCCATTAACCATTTCAAGGACACAGACGCCATCATCATCACTGACCATGAGAAATACCAAGGGATGCTGCTCCAACGCACCTTGTTGGAAACCAACATCACGATGAAAACAAAACTGCACACACTGATCTGTCACCCACCGAAGCTGTCCCCGGATACGCCCGGAGAGGAAATCGCTCGGGCCATGATCGAGAACCACATCTACACCCTCCCCGTCCTGAAAAAAGACACCGTCGTCGGTATCGTCACCGCAGAGAACCTCGTGAAGGCACTCACGGTGCAGAACATGGGGTCACAACCAGTTCACACCATCATGTGCAACGAACCTCTCTCCATCAGCCCTGAGGACACCATAGGAAAAGCGCTTCACGTGTTCCAACGCGAGAACGCCTCGTACCTCGCCGTCGTTGACCACACGAAGGTCGTCGGCGCGATCACCATCAACACCATCATCAACAAAGTCGTCCATTCACACACTAACGTCGAAGGACGATCCGACGTCGAATCAGAAAAACGGCAGAAACTGGACCTCCCTGCAAAAACCATCATGCAAGAACAGCCACCACTCCTCTCACCAGAAACCACCATCAAAGAAGCTCACACCACGATGCACAAGTTCGAACAACCCGGAATCCTCATCGGCAAAGACGACCACCTCTACGGCATCGTCACCCACCAAGAATTCCTCGCGCCCTTCGGAGGATACGAAAAAGAGGAGACCATCGCCATCCAATTCCACCACAACAACGACAAAGTCGAAGGCTTCGACAAACAAGAGGCTGCAGACGTCCTCAGAGGCGAGTTTCTTAAAAACTACGAGAAATTCCTGGAAGTCGGCTACCTCCACGTCACCCTGGAGCAACACAAGGAGACCAAACAAGGACTCCATCGCGTCGTCTGTGAGATGAAACTCTCCGGGAGACCCGGCATCTTCTACACCACCTCGGAAGGATTCGGCCCCATGCAAGCCATCGGGAACGCGTACCGCGCCATCGAACATCAGATCAACAAAGTGAAAAAATACTAAAGAAAACGTTCCCCCTCGACTGAAAATTTCCAATGCGTTTTTAAAGAGACGCAGTGTTCAAACAACGAGACAACATCGCATGGAACCCTGGTTTCTCCTCAGCCTCTGTGGGTACACGATTAGTGCCTTTTCAGGAATACTGGACAAGTACATGATGAACCAGCGGTACCACCCGGTGACCACCGTGATGTTCCGAACCTTGTTCAACGCCATCTTCCTCGGCACCGCCGGACTGCTCATCCTCAACATGACGCTCACCCCGGAACTGCTTTTACTTGCCGCGGTTCCAGCCTTGCTGCTCGTCATCAGCTTCGTCGTGTACCTGCGCGTCCTCCAGCGGAAAAACGCAAGTGAAATCCAACCGTTCTCTCAATCACTCGACGTCCTCTTCATCTTCCTCGCATCCATTCTCCTCCTACGCGAACCCGCAAGCAGCGTGAACTATGCCGGAATCGCCATCATCGTCATCGGCATATACCTCGTCGTCACGGAACATATCAGGAAACTGCCCCACATCGACCGCAACCTCCTCATCATTATAGCGTTGGTCCCTATCGATGTCGCGTACGCACTGCTCATTAAAACGTACCTGAGAACCGTTGAACCAATCGGACTGGCCGTCGCCATCTACCTGATGTCATTTCTCGTCCTGGCTATCGTCGCCTTCCTCTTGCGAGAATCCATCAACCTCACTAAAGCGTCTCTTAAACCGCATCTACGCATTGTCGCCGCCGCCTCCTTCTTCGCCGCTATAGCAGCAGCGTTCCTCTACACCGCGCTCTCCAAGGGAAACGCCTCCAAAGTCTATCCCATGGCCGGTGTCAGCTCCGTGGCGGTCTTTCTGCTCGCCACTCTCTTTCTGAAGGAAAAATTCCACTGGCATCGCTTCGCTGGAACACTCATCGTCATCTTCGGCATCTACCTTATCTCTTTGTAGAATTCCCAACGATGAGTGACTATCCTTAAAAAAGACGAGGCAAGAATCGTGTCAGAAGCCAACACAGGATGTAAAAGGGCGTCCAGTGGAATAGACCTAGCCCGTATACCAATGGGGTTGTCAGTGACACCGGGATTGTTTCAAAATCAGACGAATCCTGGAGGTTCTCAACCCGCAGATAGCCTTGGAAACTACCATGCTTCTCATCCGGTGCGACGACGGAGACCTGAACGGTGATGCTGCCTGCCTCAGGCGTGAGGTTCTCTCCTGATTGTGGCAGGACGGTCCAGTTGCCCCAGATCAACGAAGATACGTTAACAGTCCAGTTCAACAGCGAGCCGGCATGACCAATATTCTGCACGGTGAAACTGTCTGTGACGGTCTGACCAGGTTTCACACCGGTCCAGGAGAGACGTCCGGTACAATTCAGGTCAGGCCGATTCGGCTCAGGAACGCCCGGAATATAGACAATCGAAAACATTTCATTCATCGGCGGATAAGGAAACGGGCTGACATACTGCCAGACGGTCATGCCTTCGGGCGTGACTTCGAAGATCCGCCCGGCAGGCCCATTGCAAATCAGGGTATCGCCGTTCGCGAGCCGTTGCGCCCCCGATAAATGGTCAGCATACAAACTCGCGGGCGGGTCCGCCGTGTAGACCCAGGTTTGTGCTCCTGGCCCATAGGCCGAGCCCGGTTCGAGATAGTACTCTCCGCTTTCGTTGACCGGCGGTGTGATTTCATCAACGGTTGAATATTGGCCTTGCGGCCGGTCGTCACCATTGTTAAAGACCAGGATGTCCCCTGCGCCGGGCAGGTCTTCCGCAATCCATGAGGCGCCGTGTTGATAGAACAGCTTCTTGTCATTCGTCGTTCCCGCTCTATAGGCGGCGGGGTTCCCCCAGCGATACAGGAGGTCACCACCATGGCCATAGCGCCCGCCCGTATGACCAGTAGCCTCCTCAGTCGTCGTCCCATGATCGATAATCCAGATTTCACCGATGTTCGGGACGCTGATTAGGATCTGGTCGAAGGCTTGGTTGTAGTCGATGGCGTTTGTATGCATCCAGTCACCCGCCCAGAGGCTGGGGACGAGGTTGACGTCGACGAGCTCAGGGTGATCTCCGACGACGCCATAGTTTTGCTGTGATGCATCATAGTCTTGGATCAGATGATCCCAGACATGCCACTCCCAGACGACCTCTCCGCTGGTCGGTCCAGTTGGGTGAACTTCGACGATGTGGTCAGGCATCATGCCTACCGCGGAGACGTACTCAGGGTTTCTTCCCGCATCGATTGCCTCGGCCTGCGTCTTCGTCTCCCATGCGATCAGCAGGACGTTGCCATTGGGTAAAACCTTCACATCGTGATGACTCAGACGGCCGTTGGTGTCGTAGCGATAGTCCCAAATGACCGTTCCGTCGGACTGCTGGATTTGCACTCCTCCCCCTGCGCCTCCAACATCAGGGGCAGCCCCTACTCTGATGGCGCGAAGGATCTTACCGCCGCCCAACCAGCAGACCGCAAGGCCAGGGATATAGTCACTTGTCCAGACATGCTTCACAGCCCCTGTGCTATTGATGAGATACGTTTCAAGGCCCCACATCGGTGAAAACAAGATCTGGCCATCCGCCAACATGGGAGACGGCGGGACGACAAGGTTGGTCTGTTGGGCGTATAATACGGGCAGGCACAGGAGGAACGATAGCAGGATACCGCCGATGATTTGACGCTTCAGGACGTTCACGATAGAAACCCCGGGGCCTTGTCTTTCTTTAATAGTGCCTTCTATTATATTATCTCTTCGAATATTTATCCCTGCGGTTCAGACCACGAAGTAATTCCAGCCGCTAGTGGACTAAAAGGGTCGAGGGGTATACATAAATAATAGGCTGCTGTATTCACACGCATATGTACTTGTATCTCATCTTGCTTCTTGCATTCGTTCTTATCCCAAATAGTATTTTTCTGTATCTGAACAGAGCCAAATTGCAATGGAAATACTTGCTGCTGTCACTCCTGATCCTCTTTCTCATCGGGTTACTCTGGGATCAACTTTCAGTCCGGATGGGGATTTGGACGTTCTCTTCAACAGAAATCATCGGCACTCTCTTCGGGTTGCCCATCGAAGAATATCTCTTTTTCATCTTAGTCCCGCTTCTCTCCATTAACATCTACACGCTATGGAAAAAAACCGATGACAAAAAAAGAGGGAAAAAATAATGGAAAAAAGAAAAGGCAAAAACACACCAACATGTCAAAAATGCGGTGAAAATATCGGAGGAAAAGCCTACTATATTATACAGCTGGATTGCATAAATGATGGAAAAACACTTTCCTCATGCGATAGAGTACTGATCTGCTCGGACTGCTATCACACCTTAACATCATGGCTGAATATATCAAAATAAAACACATCTCGCTTTTCCTCTGAAGGCGACATAGTTATATTTCTCATCGTGCAATCGGGACTTGAGGTTCGGAATAGTATTGTGTCAAAACCAAAATTCATAATGGTGTCTTCTGAATAATTAATTGCAGCAAACTACTAAAACAATAAGCCCATTTCGCATCCTGTCGGGCCAGTGGTCTAGTGGTTATGACGTCGCGCTTACAACGCGGAGGCCGCCGGTTCAATTCCGGCCTGGCCCACTTACGTTATTTTGCTTTGAGTATGGCTTTCGTCTGTTCTAGGAAGCGTTGAGCGAAATCGATGACGAAGACCGCCTCGGTTTTCTGCACAAGGTTGCCCCCGTATTGGATATTGTGCCGAGAAATTCTGATCTTGTCGAAGGTGTTGAGGAGTTCGGAGAGTTCATGGTTCTCTCGATAGAGTTCTTGGAGAGCGATGATGACGCAGATATGGCTTCGTTCGAGGTATCCTTTGTTGAAGAGGAGGGCTCTGGCGGCGTGGAAGATGGTATTGTACGAGGCGAGTTCAGACATCTCATACTCTTTAATATCGAGGGTTTTCTTGGCGGAGGTAAGGAATCGTTGGGCGACTTCGAGGGACCCGGGTATACGTTCGCAAGCGAGGGGGTCTGGTTTGATATGTCCTTTGGAGAGGCATTCGTTGAAGTTCATAATGGAGCTCCTGCGAGAAGCAGATGGTTTCTTAGGATTGTTTTTGTGAAGGGGTCCTCGTTTTTTTTCATGGTTTCCCATTGGGTTAACGAGAGGGTGGTGAGTTGGATTTCTTTGTCGAGTTTCTGCTGGAGTTTGAGGAGCTTGTCTTTGTTGATGTATCGTTCATCGCCGATCAGGAGGAGGTCAAGATCGCTTTTCTCATCGTAGGTGCCTGAGGCGTGGCTACCGTACAGGGCGAAAGAGATGCAGGTCTGAGGACTGGTTTCGATGTTGTGTTCAGCCAGGAGGTTGGCAATATATGCTCGTTTCATTTCCCTGACGCGGTAGTGGTTGTTGTTGGTTGAGAAGTGGTGGACGTTGCCGGTGATTTCCCTTGTAATGATGCCGTCTTTTTCGAAGAGGTCGCAGTAGATTTTGACGCTCCGTGGGCTGACGTCCAGTTCCTTGGCGAGTTCGTTGAGATATTTCTTTTGTGTCGGGTGCTGGAGAAAGTGTTCGAGGATTTTCCATCCAACGAATTTTCGAAAATCGGCAAGCATGCATTTTATTAAACTATCGTTTACTATATTAAACTTATGTTTATTTAAAGGGACGAAGTGGGTGCGGACCCGGCCTGGCTCATAAAGAACGATTATTGTAATGCAAAAAAGTTTATAAAATTCTGTATTATATTTTAATATTTGATTGGTATAAGCTGCTGGTTCAATTCCAGCCTAGCCCATTTCTATACAGAGAAAAAAGGGATACATACTTTTTTTACTCCCTCGCTCATTCATGCCTGCGAGAGAGGTGATAGGAGATGGTTGCCCAAGACGAGAATACGGCAAGGACCCGCCGAAGCAGACTGATCGGCATTCTCCCTGCCGATAGATTGACCGCATTTGCCGACGGCGTGTTCGCAATCGCTATCACGCTGCTCGTCCTCGAACTCCCGGTACCGCAGGTTACCGAAGACCTATTATCGGCGCTTTTCAAAGAGTGGCCCAGCTTCCTCGCCTACATTATCAGCTTCGTCTTCATCGGCGGATTCTGGATCGCACATTCTGCCATCACCCGATTGACAGAACGTGAAGACGGAGTGACGTTCCGTCTTACGCTTGTCATGCTTTTCTTCATCTCCTTGATGCCATTCTCAACGAAACTGATGGCCACACACCTCACCGGGCCGACCGCAAATACCTCGGTCCTCATCTATGGATTAGATCTACTCATTACATCGTTTATGCTAGAACGGATTATGCATTACCTTACCCAGCGTCCGGATTTGCTCGTTGACAGTCAAGCTGAAGAGGAACTCCGGGTGATGACACGTCAGCGACGGCGGTTCGGCATAGTGATGGGCCTCATCGGCGTGCTACTCGCGCTCGTCCTGCCTGCCGTGGCGGTCGCGATTTACACGTTCGTGGCAGTCTATTTCATCCTGCGGCCATTATTCATCGAACGATCCGTTAGGCATGTGTTGAAAAAGGAAGGGCAATAATCAACCTCCTTTTTCATAGGAGACAGTCGGTTCAATCCCAGCCTGGGCCATACCTTTCGTCAACCATGGTACTTTTTGAGGCCCTAGCTAAGCCCCCGCCCGAAAGTCTCGTGTTTCGTTTCAAGTATCTAGACCAAATTAAAGATAAAGAAAAAAAAGAAGAGAGGGGGGTGTTTTTATTTGACACCCAGTACGAACATGAACAGGACTAATCCGGTCGCAGTCTTCTTTTGACCTCCGAAGTTTGCGGTAATTGTGGTTTTACCCAAGCCGAAGACCTTCGCGGTGATATTCGTCTCGGCGCCAGCTGCGAGGTCAAAAGTCCCAGTAGTCGTCTTTCCCTTCAGGAGGAAGCCACCCTTGCACGAGATGTTATAGCTGACACCGGAGGCGTCCACGTCACCATTGTTCTTGACGGTGACCGTAATTCCCTTGCCGCCGGCAATCTTCGTAATGGCGATCGCGGGCCCAGAAACAGTAACGGTTGCCGTGTCTGAAGCGGTGCCTCCTTGGTTATCGGTTACGGTGAGTGTCGCGGTGAAATCGCCATTATGGCTGTAGGCGTGGGTCGGGTTCTGCAAGGTAGAGGTTGCGCCGTCACCGAAACCCCAAGCGTACGTGTAAGGTGCGAAGCCACCTGTTGCATCGCCTGTGAACTGGATGGGGGTGCCGACAGCACCGGTGTAGGGTCCGTTGGCTTCAGCGGCGAGCGGGGCGAATTGGACGAGTGAGAGGTCATCCCAGTAGCAGGCCGTAGATGCCCAATTCCCGGCGAAGAGGTCAACGCATTCGACGCTCAATGCTCCAGGTGGGCTTGGCGACACATGGGTCGTCCAGGGGCAGGTCTCGAACAGGGTATCATTGTAGTAGATATTCTGCGTGTCGCTGCCAAGATCGATGTCCACGACGAGCTTCACCCATTGGTCCTTGACGAGGGTCACGTTGTAGGTTTGCGCGTTCATGTCAGATAAGTAGTTGCGGTTGGCATCGAACACGAGTTGTAGAGACCAGTCTTGGTTGTTATGGGTCGTCCCTGGCGTATATTTGTTCATGAGGATGAAGTATTGCTGGCCGGCTTCTTCTGAGGGGACGTAGAGGTTGGCGGTGTAGATCCAGCGGCCTGATGTGATGCCACTATAGGTGTGGACCATGTCCTGCCAGGTCGTTCCGTTCCATTGGCTTAGGTAGGAGTTGGATGGGCTTAACGATTGTTCGTCGGTGACTTTGCCGTTATTGATTGGGGCGTTGTCCCATGGTGCCCAGCCTCCTTGGCCGCCGAGGTAGCTGCCGGCTTCGTACGAATCGAAGTTTTCGTACCAGTCGGTCATGAGTGGGGTCGGGGCGGGTTGATTTTGTCTCGTAGTCGTTGCAAGGACGGTACTAGCTCCAAGTAATAGGGTCGTAATTCCTATCACTAAAATAGTTTTACTTATCGGTGTTGCCATGTCGATATCCTCCCTCTTGGCTATTCCATATTGGTTCCTTTGATTTAAAATTTTTCTCTCCTATATTAAAAGAAGATGCCTTCTGGACCCGATTTTTCCTTTCCTGTTCGAAACCTACTAAAATCAGGGAAACGATGCAGACGACCTATGAATCAGGACCGGCATCGTCTCTTCCACGTTCTCAGCGGACTGTGTGGCATCATCGGCGTCTTCGTGCCAATGACCATGATCACCATCGCGGTTCAGCATTCACCCTGGTTCCGCTGGGATACGAACCCTCTCAGCGACATCGGAATCCACCCCGAAGCCGCCTTGTTCAACGGCGCCCTCATCCTTGGTGGCCTTCTTTTCATAGTATTCACCCTCGGTCTTCGTGATCTCCTAGGAAAGAGACGCTGGTGGAACGCTGCGACCATCTCCCTTGGATTCGGCAGCGTCTTCCTCATCCTGATTGGTATCTTCACCGAAAACCAATTACTCCTCCACACCATCTGCGCCTACGGCTACTTCATCCTCGCACCAGTCAGCATCCTCTTCTTCGCTCAAGGAACACAGGAAATCCTGCTTCGACGCGCCAGCCTCTTATTCGGCATTCTCGCCCTCCTCGGCATCCTCGTCGTCCCCTTCGTCCTCCTCCCCTTCAACGTGGGTTTCGCCGTCCCCGAACTTATCGAAACGACCCTCCTGGAACTCTGGGTCCTTATCCTCGCCGTCTACCTCCTCCGAAACCAGACTCCCCTCCCCCGAACCCCCGATTCTTCCAGAGAAGCTTAATATAGGAAAACCACGTCTAACCTACCCATTATGTACACCCCTGGCACACTCCTCGCCTGCCTCCTCACAGTCCTCGTACTACTTACTCCAACCATCAAGTTAAAAAGATGGGGGGTCAGGCTCTTTTTTTAGAGAAAGTCAGGCTTTCGTTTGTTCGAGTGCTTTTCAAAGTAAGCTCGGTTCCATCGGTACTGAATGCGTACTCAAAGGTGAATTCCTTCCTTGGTTGTAGGAGAATTACGAGGAGGTTGTCGCGCAGTTCCCATACCGGTGCTACGTTAGGCCGGCCGAACTCCAATGGATGTCTCATCCTGTCCATATAGTCCTTCGTGTCTTCGCCGAACAGACCGGTGAAGGCGAGTCGTCCGTCAGGGAGGAATTCGAGGAACAGCTCTTCCTGTTCGACGGTCGCGTGCCAGCGTCCGAAGAACCGTGCTGTTTCCCGGGGATCCTGCATGGTCTCGGCAGTAGGACAAGCCTGTTTTTAACGTTATCCTGCCTGTGCGGGTTTGAGCAGTATTTTTAAGAAGAGGAAGTGATACGTCGGCTATGTCAGTCTTCACTGGTTTTGGCAGCGATAATCATGCTGGCGTTCACCCCGCGGTCCTGAAGGCCTTGGCGAAGGTTAATGGCGGGTATGCGGTGGCGTACGGGGATGACGAGGTCACGGCTCAGGCAACTTCCTTGCTTCAGAAGGTGTTTGGTCGTGAATCGGAGATCTTTTTTCTGTATAATGGGACGGGGGCGAACATCCTTGGTTTGCGTAGTATCATGGAGTCGTACCAGTCGGTGATTTGTTCTGATGTCGCGCATTTGACGGTTCATGAGTGTTGTGGTCCGGAGGCGTTTATCGGTTGTAAGCTGGTGCCGGTGCCGACGCCAGATGGGAAGCTGACGGTGGATCTGGTGGACTCTTGTCTTGTGGGTGTGGGTGATGTGCATATGGCGCAGCCGCGCGTGGTGTCGGTGACGGAGGCGACGGAGCGGGGGACGGTGTATCGTCCTCGGGAGCTTCGGCGGTTGTCGCGTTTTGCGCATGAGCATGGTTTGTTGGTGCAGATGGATGGGGCGCGGTTGTGTAATGCGGCGGCGTTTCTTGATGTGGGGTTGAATGAGCTTGCGGGGAGGGTGGGTGTGGATGTGTTGTCGTTTGGTGGGACGAAGAATGGGATGATGGGTGGTGAGGCGGTGGTGTTTTTTAATTCGGAGTATGCACGGTGTTTTCCGTTTTTCCGTAAGCAGGGGATGCAGTTGGCGTCGAAGATGCGGTATATTTCTGCGCAGTTTGTGGGGATGTTTGAAGGTGATGTGTGGTTGCGGAATGCGTGTCATGCGAATGCGATGGCGCGGTTGTTGGCGGAGGGTTTGGGGGAGGTTCCGGGGGTTCGGGTGACGCAGAAGGTGGAGGCGAATATGGTGTTTGTGTTGTTGCCGGAGCGGTCGGTTTCTGTGTTGTTGAAGGAGTTTTTTTTTCATCGTTTTGATGAGCGTCGTCCTGAGGTGCGGTTGGTGTGTTCGTTTCAGACGACGGCTGTGGATGTGGAGCGTTTTGTGGGTGCGGTGCGTAAGGCAGTTCGCTGAGGAAGGTGTTGTGGTCGGTATGTTTTTGAAGGGTGGTTTGGTTCGTGGTGGTATGGTAGGGAGTGTAGTATGAGTGGGAAGGTGGTGTTGTTGACGGGTGGGACGTCGGGGATTGGGAAGGTGACGGCCCATGAGCTGGCTCGTCTTGGGTTTTCGTTGGTGTTGGCGACGCGTGATCGTACGCGTGGTGAGGAGACGCGTAAGGAGTTGGTGTCGTCGACGGGTAACAAGGATATTGAAGTTGCGTTGTGTGATTTGGGTTCGTTTGCGTCGATTCGGCGGTGTGCGGCTGAGTTTGTGCAGTCGCATGATCGGTTGGATGTGTTGGTTAATAATGCGGGGGTGTGGGATTTTCGGCGGCGTGAGTCTGTGGAGGGGATTGAGCGTATTTTTGCGGTGGATTATCTGGCGCCGTTTCTGTTGACGAATCTATTGCTGGATACTTTGAAGCGGGGTGCGCCGTCGCGTATTGTGAATGTGTCGTCGGGGTTGCATTCCGGGGTGATTGGTTTTGATGATCTTGAGATGAAGCGGGGGTGGGGTGGGATGAAGGCGTATCGTCAGGCGAAGCTGGCGGTGATTTTGTGGAGTCGGTTGCTGGCCAAGAGGCTCGAAGGGTCGGGTGTGACGGTGAATTGTGTGCAGCCGGGGTTGACGCGGACGAATCTGGCGCGTGATGCGCCGTGGTTGTATCGGGTGGGGTTCAAGATGTTCGGGAAGTCAGCGGAGGAGGGGGCGCGGACGGTGGTGTATGTGGCGAGTTCTCCAGAGGTTGAGGGTGTGACGGGTGAGTATTTTGCGAAGTGTGCGGTGGTGCGGTCGTCGGAGGAGTCGTATAAGATGGATGTGGCGGCGCGGTTGTGGGATGTGTCGTTGAAGTATGTTGGGTTAGACAAATAATCAGGGTGTAGGTTTGTGGTTGTGCCTGTGGTAGTGACGGCTGCGATTATTCGTCGTGATGATTTGATTTTGATTGCGCAGCGGTTGGCGTCGAGTCGGTTGGAGGCGGGGAAGTGGGAGTTTCCGGGTGGGAAGCTGGAGGCGGGGGAGACTCCTGTGGAGGGGATTGTGCGGGAGATTCGTGAGGAGTTGGATTTGGAGATCGTGGTGGATCGGCTGTTCATGGTGCATCCCTTCACGTATGAGAGGGATGGTCGTGCGTCGCCGATTGAGCTTTGGGTGTTTTTGGCGCGGTATGCGAGTGGCGTGGCGCGGTGTCTGGAGTGTCAGGATTTTCGTTGGGTGCTGCCGTCTGAGCTGGTGCGTTTTCCTTTTGTGGCCGGGGATATAAAGATCGTGGAGTCGTATCTTGCGTTTGTGAAAAGTCAGCAGCATGTAGCGTTGAGGAAGGTAAAGAAAATAAAAAAAAGGGATTAAGAAGAGAGGAAGTGTTGTTTTAGAGTTCTGGGAGTCCGGCGAACTGTCCGTTGATGACGCAGTGGTGGATGTGGCCGGTGAACTCGCCGGTGAAGCTGACGTGTTGGAGGAGGTAGATGCCGTGTTTGGGTGAGCGGAGTGGTTGGTGGATGGTGTAGAACACGACGATGGCGTTCATGGATTTCAAGGAGAGGTGGTTGTGTGGCAGTAGGGTCAAGGTGATTCCGACGACGGTGGTGTAGGTTTTCGGGCCGCCGAAGGGCACTGCGCTTGAAAGCGGTGTCATCGCGAGGATGAGGACTGCGGCTGAGAGGATTACGAGTCGTTTATCCATGTGCATCACTCATGCGTCTTGTTTGTGGATATATATAATTTTCGTTGTATTTTATTCCAGGAGAGTTCTCTCTGTTGGTTCCCTTGGGGCTTCGCGTCGGGCTTAGAGGGAGGACGGCTTGTTTTTAGGTTTTTTGTTTATAAACAGGGTGGATAGTTTAATTTATCACTTGTTTCTTTCTTTGTTTGGGGAGGAATACCCGATGTTCGTGAAATGGGAAACGATTGGTATCGTCTTGTTGTGTGTTGGGGCTGGTGTTCCGGCGTTGGCGGCTTCTACTGGACAACTACCTGTGGCTGCATCGAATATCTTGTATGTGGGTGGGTCTGGCCAGGGAAATTATACGACAATCCAGGCGGCAATTGATGCTGCTGCGCCGGGAGACATGGTGTTCGTCTACGATGATTCATCGCCGTACCATGAGAACCTGGAGATTGCGAAATCCATCACATTGCAGGGGGAAAATAGGGAGACCACGGTCATCAACG
>Ga0209777_10002444_pt1 | contig 24421 bp, 28 predicted proteins | sample FrelakmetHBP12HB_FD_187147 | JGI IMG/M metagenome (GOLD analysis project Ga0209777, IMG submission 187147) | Freshwater lake sediment microbial communities from the University of Notre Dame, USA, for methane emissions studies -HBP12 HB (SPAdes)... | ecosystem: Environmental > Aquatic >... | reverse complement strand
GTGTTGCATCGGAGCCACCCGTCAAGGCTTCCCTTCGGCTCGCTTGCTCCCTCCGGTCGCAGCGCTCGGCCTTGACGGGGCCCGGCTCCGATGCAGGGCAGATTTCTAAGATGAGGGAATGGCAGGCTTGGGTCATTCCGCACAGCCAAACACGGCCACCAGATTTCCCTTGACACGACCGGCCTTCTCATGGAAGCCCACGGCGTGAGCCGTGTGGAATAGCGTGTTAGGGATAGCGAGCCCCGGAACGGGGCGAAAGGCCATGCCACACAGCGTCGCTTCCCTGCTCGTTCACGTCATCGTTTCCACCAAGGACCGCGCCTCTGACCTGTCACCAGAGCTTGCCGCCCGCCTGTTCCCGTACCTGGCCGGCATTGTCAGAGAACGAAAGGGTGTTCCGCTGATCATGAATGGTCCGGCAGATCACGTTCCTCTGCTTGTGTATATCGCTGCCACGGAATCGATATCGGACTTGCTGAGAGTCGTGAAGACCAATTCGTCTCGCTGGGTACACGAACAGTTTCCCGAGCACAAGCGGTTCGGCTGGCAGGCCGGATACGGCGCCTTCACCGTGAGTGGCTCCCGAGCGGGTGATGTGACGGACTACATCGCGGCGCAGCAAGAGCACCATCGCCGGGTGTCGTTCCAGGGGTCCGGCCCACAAAGTCCAGCCGAGCTACCGTCACTTATGTGCCCTATACCACCGAGCCATTGCCCGCGCCTCACGCTATGCTGGTTTCGTTATGGCGGCGGACTCGCGATTTCGCATCGGCCTCATCCAGATGGCGTGTGCGGTTGACCCGAACGAGAACGTCGCGAAGGCCCAGTGGCGCGTCCGCGAGGCCGCTGGGCGCGGCGCACAGGTGATTTGCCTGCAGGAGTTGTTCCGCACTCAGTACTTTTGCCGGGAAGAGGATTCCGCGCTGTTCGCCCTGGCCGAACCTGTGCCCGGCCCGACGACGGATTGTCTCGGAAAACTGGCTCGTGAGCTGGGTGTGGTCATCGTCGGATCGTTGTTCGAGAGGCGCGCACCCGGACTCTATCACAACACGGCGGCTGTGATCGGGGCGGATGGTGAAATCCTCGGCCTGTACCGAAAGATGCACATCCCGGACGACCCGCTCTACTACGAGAAGTATTACTTCACACCCGGCGATCTGGGGTTTCCGTGTTTTGAAACGCCGTTCGGCAAGATCGGCACACTCGTCTGCTGGGACCAGTGGTATCCCGAGGCGGCGCGGCTGGCGAGCCTCAAGGGCGCGGCCGTGCTTTTCTACCCCACGGCGATCGGCTGGCATCCCGCCGAGAAAGAGCAACACGGCGCGGCACAACTCGACGCGTGGCGCACCATCCAGAGGGCACACGCCATTGCGAACGGCGTCTATGTGGCCGCGGTGAACCGTGTGGGTTTTGAAGGGCCGGCCGAGCGCGGAATCGAGTTCTGGGGCTCGTCGTTCGTGGCGGACCCATTCGGGCAGGTCATCGCCCAGGCATCCACGGCCAACGAAGAGATCCTGATCGCCGAATGCGATCCGGCGCGCATGGACGAAGTCCGGCGCAACTGGCCGTTCCTCCGCGACAGGCGCATCGATTCCTACGCACCGATTCTGGAGCGCTGGCTGGGCTGAGAGCGCGATGGCACGGGACTGGCGCGCGGCGCTCGCACACGACCCTGTAGCACCGCTGCTCTCCGTGCCGAATCCTTCAATCGTGTTCTTCGCACGGCGCGACCTTTGCAGAGAGTCACGGCTGGACGTGCGAACGCTGTGGGAACTCGAAGGCGCCGCGCGCCTCCTGAGGCGGCAGGCGCCCGATGGGTCCTGGCAATTCGCCAGTAACATGCCCGGGGTGGACTACGGCGAGGACTACACGCAGCTCGAGACATTCCGCAGGATGGGGCAATTGATCGAGGTCTTCGGGCTGGATCGCAGTCACCCGGCGCTCGAACGCGCGGCCGAGTACCTGTTCGGCTGCCAGACCTCGGAGGGCGATTTTCGCGGCATCTACGGCCGCCAATACGCGACCACGTACACGGGCGCAATCGCCGAGCTGCTGGTTAAAGCGGGGTATGCCGAGGATCCGCGCCTGGAGAAGTGCTTTGAGTGGTTGCTCTACATGCGGCAGGAGGACGGCGGCTGGGCGATCCCTCTCCGCACGGTGGGCCTGGAACTCCGGCATTCCATGGGGAAGGGCCGCGTGGCCGAGCCAGACCGTTCGAAACCCTTCTCACACCTGGTGACGGGCATGGTGCTGCGCGCTTTCGCGGCGCACCCGGTGTGGCGGCGGAGCGAGGCGGCCCTCAGAGCCGGCCACCTGCTGGCCTCACGGTTCTTCGAGCGCGACCGTTACGCAGACCGCTCCTCGGCGGCACACTGGGAAAGCACGAGCTTCCCCTTCTGGTTTACGGACATTGTCTCGGCGCTCGATTCGCTCACACGCATCGGCATTCGCGCCACCGATAGACCAGGGACAGACTCCTCTGTCCACTCGCCTCACTTGGGACAAGGTACTCAGTCCCCACCGGGACGGATGGCCGAAGGACTCGAGTGGCTGCGTTCCCGGCAACTTGCGGACGGGCTCTTCGCCATCAACCTGCTCAAGAACCGGAGTCTTCCCGACCTGCCGGCCTGGGTCAGCCTCGCCGTGTGCCGTGTGTTCGCGCGCGTCGCGGGTGGCCGCGCTCAGCGGCCCGCCTGTCTGGCTCCCGCGGCCGCAACCTCGCGCAAGCGGCCGGCGTTCACGTCGTAGACGAAGCCGCGCACGGAGATCCGCTGCGGGATCCACGGATGAGCTTTGAGCTTCTTGATCTGGTCGCGCACATTCTCATCCAGGTCCCGGAACGAGTGGAACGCAGCCGGTACGACGGCGCTGGCGCCCGTGCTCTGCTTCAGTTTCGAGAAGAGGTCCTCGTCCTTGAAGGTGAGCATCCCGCAATCGGTGTGGCTGATGACGATGAACTCTTCGGTCCCGAGGAGGTGGTGGGAGATGATGAGGGACCGCAGGACATCCTCGGTCACAATGCCGCCGGCGTTCCGGATGATATGCGCGTCGCCCAGTTTGAGGCCGAGCAGTTGTGAAACATGCACGCGCGCATCCATGCAGGCCACGACTGCCAGCTTGCGTGCAGGCGGCATGGGCAGGTTCGCCCACTTGAAGTTCGTGGCATAGTCCTGGTTTGCGCGCAGGACTTCGTCGGTTACACCCATGGTTTACCCCCAGAAACGAAGATTTGGGCGGGCATCCCGCCCCGGTTCCCCTATTCTACACTATGTCTATCGGATTTGGTATGAATTTCGGAATGGCGTCGCATGAAGGCCAGGGCGGGAGGCGGCGGTCAACTCATTATGCTGACGAGGACCGCAACCGCAAGCCCGGAAATGGCGAGGCCGAGCGCGCGAACGAGGTTCTGAACCGCGGCGGGAACGGGCCGCGAGAGTTCCTCAGCTTCGGGGCCGCGGACGTCGAACGGAAGCATCCGACAGACGGCGGCCTGCAACGATCTGACGAAGCCCGCCGGATCGAGCGCGAGCGAGAGGCCGATGAACAGCAGAGGACCGGCCGCGAGCAGACCTACGATGAACGTGCCGGGCATTTTGAGTCCTTTCGCTCTGAGCCACTGGCGCCCGGGGATGGACGAACCCGCAACAGGCGAGTCACATTCTTCTGTAGTGTGGGCTTTCTACCAGGCTTAGCTTCCTCCGCCAGTTCCACCATCTCCCGGGCGGCCTCGAAGATCGCCTCGTCACCCTGCTCCTGCCAGAACTCGATGTCGAAGCTGCGGTCAGGGAAACCGCCCTTGACCAACCGCGTTTTCCACTTGGGGTGAGGTTTGTTCTCGCAGTTCTCCATAGCGCACCGGCTACTTCGCTGCAGCGAGCGCCTGGCGCTCTTCCTGGGTCCAGGCGCAGATGGCCTTGCGGTCGCTGTCCGAGAGCTTCGCATCCGGGTGCATCGGCGTGTAGTACCACAGCGGCATCTCACTCCGCTGCACCTGTTCGCAAATCTCGGTGAGCTTGCGGTTGATGCGTTTCTCGTTGAAGGTGCCCCAGTCGGAGAAGTTCACTTCGCGACGGCCCTCTTTGACGTCGTGCGAGAGGAGCCATGAGACGGGCGCGACCTTGCTGTAGAGCGGCCACGCGGTCTTGCTCGAATGGCAGTCGTAGCAGGAACGTTTGAGGATACCGTCGGCGCCGGGCGACAGCTTGTGGGCGGTGGCCTCAAGAGTCCTGGTCTCATCTACCGGCGGGTTGCTCGTTGGAAATACCGACTTCGGCACGAACTGGATCACGATCAACAGCGCTACCGCCACGATCGCAATACGCTTGAGCATCAGCACCATTATGCCCGGAGCAGGACCTTGAGGACACCAGGTTCGGCGGCGCGCTCGAAGGCCCGGGGCGCTTCAACAAGGGGAAAGCGGTCCGAGATCATCTCGTCCACGCGAAGCAGTCTACCCGCGAGCAGTTCAAGCGCGGGCTCGAACCGGCCACAGCGGGAACCGATCAGCGTGATCTCGCGTACGATGATGTCCGCGGTGTCGGCGGGAACCGAGCCGTGCACGGTGGATTTCAAGATCACGGTTCCGCGGGAGCGCGTCATGCGGACGGCCTGACGAAGCCCCTCCGGAGTCCCGGTTGCTTCTACCACCCAATCGTACCGTGCGCCGGGGAAATCGCCGGTGACGAAGGTGCGGATGCCGAAGTCGTACGCAATACGCAGCTTGCCGGAGTGGTGGCCGTAGAGGTGCACTTCCGAGCCGTGCAGGTGGAGCACCTGCGCCACGAGCAGGCCTAGTTTCCCGTCGCCGAGCACGGCGACCTCGCGCTTCTTCGGCAACTCCACCTGATCGAGGATCTCGCACGCGGCTGCGATGGGCTCAGTGAACACGGCGTGCTCGGTGGGGACGTCGTCCGGCAGGATGTGCAGGTTGCGTTCGGGAAGAGTGAAGTACTCACTGAACGCGCCGGGGTGGCCGGCGATGCCGAGCACGGTCCGGTGCGGGCAATGGCGGCCGAGACCGCGGCGGCACCACTCGCACGCACCGCAGGCCAGGTTGATCTCGCCGACCACGCGCCGTCCCGCGAGAGATGAGTCCGAGGTCGCCACGACTTCACCGACGAACTCGTGGCCCGGCGTGCCGGAGAAGGCGTAGTACCCCCGGCGCAGCTCGAGGTCGGTGTTGCAGATGCCTCCAACGATGAGCCGGATGAGGGCGAACCCCGGTTCGGGGCTGGGAACGGGAACGCGACGAACTTCCACTCCGCCGTTTTCGAGATGAACGGTGTTCACGGCCGGGCTCCCCGCGCGGCGCGTGCTGCCGCAGCCGATTCGCAACGCTGGAAGTAAACGCTCGAAGGCCGCCGTGCTCCGGGTTCTCGCATCGAGCCCAGTATAATTGAGGTTCCATGCCTGCCGACCTGGTTTGCTTCGAGCCGAGCTGCCGCGCGCGATACGCCATCACGGACGCGCTCTATAATTGCACGCGCTGCGGCGGTCTCCTCGAGGTGAACTACACGGGGCCGCGGCACGAGCCCGAAGCGCTCAAGGCGCTCTGGCGCGAGCGGCGCACGAGCAACGCCCCGCTCGAACAGAGCGGCGTGTGGCGGTACCGCGAGATCATCCCGTTCCTCGATTCGTACGAGCGCGTGGTTTCGCTGCGGGAAGGCAACACGCCGCTTCTCGATGCGCCGCGCGCTGCTGCTTACGCCTCGCTCGACCGGCTTACCTTCAAGCACCAGGGCTTCAACCCGACCGGCTCGTTCAAGGACAACGGCATGACGTGTGGCGTGGCCCAGGCGCTGCGGCTGGGTATGCGGCGCGTGGCGTGCGTCTCGACGGGCAACACCTCGGCTTCGATGGCCGCCTACGCGAGCGCAGCGGGCCTGGACCCGGTGATTTTTCTCCCGCACGGGAACATTTCCTACGGGAAGCTTGCGCAAGCGCTCGAGTACGGGGCGCGGACGCTGCAGGTGGAAGCGAACTTCGATCAGATCCTGGCGCTGGTGCGCGTGCTGGCGGAGCGGCTCGGCATCTACCTGTTGAACTCGGTGAACCCGTTTCGCATCGAAGGCCAGAAGACGATCATGGTGGAGATGCTCGACCAGCGGGACTGGCGCGTGCCGGATTGGGTGGTGCTGCCCGGCGGCAATCTGGGCAACACCTCGGCGTTCGGCAAGGGATTGCGGGAATTGCGCGATGCGGGGCTGATTCCGAAGCTGCCGCGGCTGGCGGTGATCCAAGCCGAGGGCTCGGCGCCGTTTTACGAGCTGGCGCGGGCGGGAGTGGGGAGCGCCCTCCAGGCGGTTCGCGACCCGGAGACGCTGGCGACGGCCATACGCATCGGCGATCCTGTCTCCTGGCCCAAGGCGCTGCACGAAGTGCGCTGCTCGAACGGCGTGGTGGAAAAGGTCCCCGAGCAGGAGATCGCCGACGCGAAGGCACAGATCGGGCTCTGCGGCATCGGCTGCGAGCCGGCGTCCGCGGCGACTCTGGCCGGCATCCGCAAGCTGCGTGCGTCAGGCGTCATTCGTGCCGACGAGGACATCGTGGCGGTGCTGACCGGCAACGTGCTGAAGGACCCCGATTACATCTACCGCTACCACACGGGGCAGCTCTCGACGCCATCCGGCGCAAGAATCGCGCCGAACTTCGGCAACCAGCCTGTGGTGGCGCCGAACGATCCCGACCGCATTGCCGAACTGCTGGCGTAAGCGCGCCGCACGCCGCGCCGCAAACTGGTTCCGTACAATCGACGAGCCTGCGACCGCGAATAGCGGCTGGGCTGGCCCCTGAAAACCTATCCGCTCAGATAGTTGATTCGCCGGCTTGCGGACGGATTACGGTCCGCTGCGCGTTGAGCCGGTGAGACGAACGACGCCCGGTGCTGACTAAAAAAGAGAAGAGGACAATGCTCCGGTACCGGCTTCAATGGATTCTCATCTGGATGGCGTTCACGCTCGCCGCGGGCGCGTGGTTCTGGGGTTTCCCGGGGTACAACTGGGAGGAACACATGCGCAAGCGCCACAAAGAAGTGGCCTTCGCGATCATCACGGCCGGCGTGCTGGGTGCGTGGAACATCGCTGCGATGCGGGGTAAGGTCGGCAAGAAACAGGACAACGGGAAAGGCCGGCGGCGGGCGGGCCCCCCCGGCCGCCACAGGCCGTTGCCCGAGCCCGGCGCCGGAGAGGAGGAATAGCCGCTATGATCATGGATATGGGAACGGTTCGCATTACGGAAGCCGAACTGGCCCGCGACATTCACGCCGTGCTGGCCAAGGTGAGAGAAGGCGCCGAGGTGATTGTCGAGCAGGATCACCGGCCCGTGGCGGTGATTCGGCCCGTCCAGCGCTCCGGCCGGCCTATCTCCGCCTGCATTGCCTCCGCCAAGAGCAGCGGTTCGACTGTAACGCTGGACGGGGACTTCGGTAAAGACGTCGAAGAAGGCATCAGGCAGCGCAGCCAGCCATGGAACCCGCCCTCCTGGGAGTAGTTCTCGACTCAAGCGTCATCATCGCAGCGGAACGGAAGCGCCAGACGGTTCAAGAGCTCCTGACTTGGATCCGCGAGGCCGCCGGCGAGGTCAACATCACTCTCTCGGCGGTGACGATCGCCGAACTCGTGCATGGCGTCATGCGCGCCAATACGAATGAGATCCGGGACCGACGCCGCGCGTTCATCGACGAGCTAAAAAAACATGTTCCGGTACACCCTGTAACAGACAGCACGGCAGAGATCGCGGGCCAATTAAGCGGAGAGCAGGCGATGAAGGGCGTAGCGCTTCCAATGGATGACCTACTGATCGGGGCTTCAGCAATCGAGCAGGGGTATGCGATCGCTACTCTCAATGCCCGCCACTTCCACAAGATTCCGGGTTTGCTCGTAGTCCCCTTCTAGGCAACAGTGGTGTGCAGCCGAGATGATGATCTGATTCGCGACATCAGCACAGGGCGAGCGTCTTCGCATAGGCAGTCTTCGTGGGCGCACCGTCAGCGATCCCGGCTGCGGTACTCTTCATTGTGGGGCGGCGGTCGGCTGGTGCAGCGCGCAGACGGCGCCGGCCGGATCCCCGATGACCGCGAAGATTCCCTCTCCGACGGTTCTCGGCTCCACGAGGACTTTGCCTCCAAGCTCGCGGCATGCACTGAGGCTGGCGTCCAGGTTGTCCACGATGAAGTAGACCAGCCACACGGGCGGGAGCGACGCGTTTGGCCCTTGCTTGTGACATACCCCGGCAACAAAGTGCTCCGCTCCTGGAGGACGCAGCGCGTAATCGCTGTATGCGCCCATATCGACAGGGCGATGCTCCCACCCGATGACGCGGCAGTAGAAGTCGCGCAGCCGCCCGGCATCCGGAGCGGTGAGGTCCACCCAGGATACCGTCCCGGGCACAACCGGCCATTGATTGTCAGCCATGGTTTCTTTCGCCGCCGTGCTCGCGGGCTATTCGACCCGGTCCTTTGCCTTCGCCGTCGCGACGGTTTGCCACTGCATGTTCGAAGGATCGTCGGAGCCGCCGCGCTTCAGGGGAACAACGTGGTCCACCACGTAGCCCGGGCACTTCCCCTTGGTGCTGCCGGTAGCAGGGCACGGGTTCGTCATCCTGAACTCGCGACGCGCGTGCGGGCTTCGAAGGATGCGCCCGTTCTTGTCGCGCTTGCAACCCACACACTTCACGGTGGGGTCATGGTGCCGCGCGTGCTTCGGCTTCTTCAGCTTTTTCAGTCTCTTCAGCTTCTTCGGTTGCTTCAGCTTCGGTTGCTTCAGCTTCTTCAGCTTGTGGTATTTGACCTTCGCCGCCTTGAACGTTTGCGGCTTTTCGGACCACCCGTGCGCAACCGCCGGGAGGGCGAGCAGGATGCAGAGGATAAGCCACCTGAGCTTGCGCATTGCGATGCGAAGATTTTAGCAGTTCGCGAGGCGCGAGTCAGTACCGGGGCGCAGGCCGCGGCGGATTGGCGAAGAGCGCAACCGTCTCGTTATTCAGCAACACCCAAAGTCCGTACACGCCTAGCGCGGTGCCCACCGGCACGCCCGGCAGGCTGATGGCGGCCAGGATGATGCCGAGGATCCGGCCCCAGTGTCTGAAACGCAGGAGCCCGATCCCCGCGATGATGCCGGGCAGCGAGACCACCAGCAGAAACAGGAAGAGCGCAACGCCGATAATGCCGACAATTCCGGCGGCCGCGCCCGGGGGCAGTTCGCCAGTGTCGACGCCGCCTCCCACGGCCCCGATCACGCCGGCAACACCGCCGAAAATGAGCAGAATGAATAGCGCGCCGAGCAGGCCCAGCGAGCCGAAGATGATGTTCAGGATCCCGAGGATGCGGACGTGATTTTCCATAGTTCCTCCGACGGAGTGCGGCCCAGCGCCGCGGCTACGGCAGCCGCCATCTGGTGTGTAGTGGCCGAGCCAGCCATATCATACGTGCGAACCTCACTGCGGGCCACCACATCGCCCACCGCGGCCTCCACTGCCGCGGCTTTCTGCGTTTCGCCGAGCCACTCCAGCATCATCTTCGCGGCGAGGATCGTGGCCAGCGGGTTGACCTTGTTCTGCCCCGCGTATTTCGGCGCCGAGCCGTGAGTCGGCTCGAAGACGGCGTAGTTGTCACCGATGTTGCCGCTGTATCCAAAGCCCATGCCGCCCACCAACTGCGCGCACAGGTCCGAAAGAATGTCGCCGAAGAGGTTGGTGGTGACGATGACGTCGTAGCTGCGCGGGTTCTTCACCAGCCACATGCACATGGCGTCCACGTTGGCGGTGTCGAACTGGATCCGCGGGTACAGAGCGGCCACCTCTTCCGCCGCCTGAAGGAAAAGGCCGCAGGTGGCACGCAGTACGTTGGCCTTGTGCACCGCCGTGACGCGGCGCCGGTTGTGTTTCAGGGCGTACTCGAAGGCGGCGCGCACGATACGCCGTGAGCCCTCGAGCGTGATGCTGCGGATGGAGATCGCCGCGTCGCGCGGGATGCGTTCCATGCCCTTCTCCGCGAGGAAAGACTCGGGAACGCGCGGGAACTCCACGCCGATGTACATGCCCTCGGTGTTTTCGCGAAAGACGGTGAGGTCGATGTCCTCGCGGTAGTTCAGCGGGTTTCCGGGGAACGCTTTGCACGGCCGCAGGCAAACATAGAGGTCGAGCAACTGCCGCATTCTCACAATCGGGCTGCGGTAGACGAGGCCCTTACTCTGCAACTCCGCCGCCAGCTCGCGGCGCGCATCCGGGCCAGGCTTCGAAGTGATGGCCCCGAAGAAGGCCGCATCGGTGGATCGCAGCAGGTCCACGGTGCGCCCGGGTAGCGCGTCGCCTTCCGAACGCCAGAATTCCCAGCCGATATCGCCGTGGATGTACTCAGCTTGGAACCCGGCGGCATCCAGAACCAGGCGCGCCGCGTCGCAGCACTCTATCCCGATGCCGTCGCCCGGCAACCATGCAATGCGGTACATAGAAAAGCCCCTCGAACTTCACTCTTGTGTTTGGGCGATCAGAGGCCGCAGCCTGCATCACGCCGCGGCGTACTTCTTCTTCAGGTACGGAACCAGACCGCCGGCCGCGAGCAGTTCCGCGGCACGCGGGTCGAGCGGGGCGGCGGAGAACGTGCGGTTCTCGTCAAGCTCCAAAATGCGACCGCTCGTGAGGTCGATCATGACGTCGTCACCCTCTTCCAGATCCTGAGCGGCTTCGAGCGAAACCACCGCGGGCAGGCCGAGGTTGATGGAGTTCCGGAAGAAGATGCGCGCGAACGACACGGCAATCACCGCGCCGGCGCCGGCGAACTTCAGCGCCGCGGCCGCCTGCTCGCGGCTGGACCCGCAGCCGAAGTTCTTACCGGCAACGACGAAATCACCGGGCTTCAGGCGGCCGCGGATGTCCGGGTAGGCCAGCTCGAAAAGGTGCTCCGGTGTCTTCTCGCGGTCCGTCACGTTGAGGTAGCGCCCCGGGTAGATGATGTCCGTGTCGATGTTGTCGCCTAGCTTGGCCGCCACGCGGCCCCTGAGGCACAACGGTTCGCCGCTCATGCCGCCACCTCCCTGTTGATGTCCGCCGGGTGCACGATCACGCCCGCCACGGCCGACGCCGCCACCACGGCGGGCGACGCCAGGTAGACCCTCGAATCCTTGCTGCCCATCCGCCCGATGAAATTGCGGTTCGTGCTGGAGATGCACACCTCTCCGGCGGCAAGGATGCCCTGGTGCACGCCGACACAAGGCCCGCAGCCCGGCGGGTTAACGATCGCGCCCGCGGTCACGAGCTTCTGCAGGTAGCCGAGCCGGATGGCCTCGAGGTATACCTCCTGCGATGCCGGGATTACGATGAGCCTCGTCCTGGGGTGCACGCGGCGGCCGTCGAGAATCCGCGCGGCCACCTCCAGATCCTCCAGCCGGCCGTTCGTGCAGCTTCCGAGCACAGCCTGATTCACGGGAAGGCCGGCGACTTCGGACACCGGCCGGACTTTGTCCACCGCGTGCGGACAAGCCACCTGTGGCTCGTTCAGCACTTCGGCTGCATCGATGATGAGGATGCGCTCGTAGCGCGCGTCCGGATCCGGTGAGTACATCACGGGGCTTTCCGGCACCATTGCGCCGGTGCGCCGCGAGAGGTAACCGAGCAGCTTGGCGTCCACCGGCGTGAACGCGACCTTGGCGCCCATCTCCATCGAGAGATTCGCCATCACCATGCGCCCGGCAACGCTCAGGCCGGAGATGACCGGGCCGTCGAACTCCACGGCGCGGTAATCGGCCCCGTCGGCGCCGAGCTGGCCGATGATGTAGAGGATGAGGTCCTTGGCCGAGATCCATGGGCCGAGCTCGCCGCTCACCTCGATGCGGATCGTGTGCGGCACTTTGAACCAGAGCCGCCCCTCGGTCCACACTCCGGCCATCTCGGTGGCGCCGATGCCGGCCGCGAACGCTCCGAACGCGCCATGAGTAGTGGTGTGCGAATCTGTGCCCACCACCACCATCCCGGGCAGGACGTGGCCCTTCTCCGCGAGCACCTGGTGGCAGATGCCGCCACGGCCCACATCGTAGAAGTGCCGGATGCCGTGCCGGTGGACAAACTCGCGAATCGCCTGATGCGTAGTCGCGGTCTTCTCCGATTCAGCGGGAATCCTGTGGTCGAGCACAATGACGATCCGCCCGGGATCCCACACCGTGCGCACGCCGATCTCCTGGAAGCTCTTCCGCACGAGGTCGGCGTTCTCGTGCGAGAGGGCCAGGTCAACGGCGGCGACGACGATCTGGTCGGGGTCCACCGTTTCGAGTCCGGACGCCCGCGCCAGGATCTTTTCGGCAAGTGTCATTCCCATAGCTGCCTTCTTTCCCTTCCCCTGCTAGCTGTGCAGGGCGTACTTTTCTTCGATGGTCGCGCGCGGCAGCAACTCGTCCTCGAGCTTGCGGTAGTCCTTCAGGCCGACGAAGGCCGTGTACTCGGAGAAGCTCGACAACCACTCTGTCTGTCCTTCGAGCAGACCGGTAGGCGATGCGTGCAACGCTTCGAAGAACTCAGTCAGCGCGCGGTGCGCCACCAGGATGGAGGCCACCGGGACGCTCACCCGAGCCACGCCCATGCGCGCAAGCTCCGGAATGGGCACCAGCTCGGTCTTCACTCCGCTTACCGCGTCCATCAGGTTCACCGAAACCAGGCCTTTGATCTCCCACACCGCGCGCTCGATGTCGGCCCTGGTGCGGATGCCGTCGATAAACGCCATGTCGGCGCCGCTTTCAATGTAAAGGTTGGCGCGCCGGATGGCCTCGGCCAAGCCGTAGACGGCGCAAGCATCCGTGCGCGCGTTGATCACCAGGTCCGCGCCAAGCTGCTCGCGCACGCGGGCCATGGCGCGGACTTTCCCGGCCATCTCCTCGACGGAGATCACCTGCTTGCCTTCCATGTGGCCGCAGCGCTTCGGGAACACCTGGTCCTCGATGTTGACGCCGGCCGCTCCCATGGCGATTAACCGTGCCGTGATTTCCATGGCGTTGATCGCGTTGCCGCCGCCCGTGTCAATGTCCGCCATAACCGGGATGCGCACGGCGCGCACAATGTCCCAGGTGCAGTCGAGCACGTCCTTCATTTCCACGAGGCCGACGTCGGGTCGGCAAAGCAGACTGCCCGCGACCCCGAAGCCACTCACCTGGATGGCTTCGAACCCGGCGGCTTCGATGATTTTGGCGCTCAATGCGTCGTGACAGCCGGGCACCACCAGCGCCTTCCGTAAGGCCAACTTTTCTCTCAGAACTTGTGCCGCAGATTGGCTCATCATTGTTCCCCGGTCAACCATGGTAATACAGTTTCGGAGATCGGGATCTTGTGGAGGAACCACCTCAAAGTGGTGGCGCGGCCCGGGAACGCCGGCGCGCGGGGCTGGGGGCAGAGCGCGCGCCCTCAACGCACGAGCGGGGAAGCGGCGCGGGTGGGTGCTACAATGAGAGTCTTCGGCGGGCGAACGATGCCTTTTCTCCAAAACCGGTTTGAAAAGAACGTGCTGGTGACGTCGGTCGATTACGTTTTCAACTGGGCCAGGGAGTCGTCTCTCTGGCCGCTGACGTTCGGCCTGGCCTGCTGCGCCATCGAGATGATCGCGGCCAGCGGCGCGCCGCAGTACGACATTGCGCGTTTCGGCGCGGAGGTCTTCCGGCCGAGCCCGCGGCAGGCCGACCTGATGCTGGTAGCCGGCACGGTCACTCTCAAGATGGCCCCGGTCATCAAGCGGCTCTACGACCAGATGCCTGAGCCGAAGTGGGTCATTTCGATGGGCGCTTGCTCGAGCGTCGGCGGACCGTTCAACACCTACTCGACCCTGCAGGGCATCGACAAAATCATCCCCGTGGACGTATACATCACCGGCTGCCCGCCGCGCCCGGAGAACCTGTTCTACGGACTTCTGAAGCTGCAGGACAAAATCGAACGCATGACGACGCTGGAACGGCGTCCCACCGAGGTCCGGCTGGACGAAGCGATGCTCGAGGACTTCAAGAAGCAGGTCGTCGTCGCCCAGATGAGGCAGCCTGCCTAGGCCCGTGGGATCGAACGAACCCGATACGTCTCAAATCGCCACGGCCTCCGGCGAGCTGTTCTATCGCGACGAGCGAAATGTGTATCGCGCCGCGGCACTCGATGCGCTGCCCTGGCTCGATCACGGGTTCGGAACCCGCTTGTCGGACCGCTGGGTGAGTTCGCCTTACGCGTGGGTCCGCCAGATTCACTCCGGCATCTGCATCGCCGCGAACGGTGAAGGCGGATATCTGGGTGAAGGCGATTGTCTGCTGACCGCGACACCCGGCCTGCACCTCACCATCCGCACCGCCGACTGTGTCCCGATCCTGCTGGCCGACAGCGAGCACCGGGCCGTCGCAGCAGTTCACTCCGGATGCCGCGGCGCGGCACAGAACATAGCGGCGAACGCGGTTGCGGCGATGCGGTCGCACTTCAGGAGCAGTCCTGGGGGGCTGGTGGCCGCAATCGGCCCGGGAATTTGCGGGAAATGCTATGAGGTCGGGCCGGAGGTCGCCCGGCAGTTCAGCCAGTGGTTCCCGGCCCTGGAGAATGTCCAGACAGCGGCGAGGATCGATCTGTCCGAGATCGTGCGCACACAACTGGCCCGCGCGGGCCTCGATCCCGCCCGCATCATCTCAGGCGCACCGTGCACATTTTGCCGTTCCTCGGAATTCCATTCCTGGCGCCGGGACCACATCCAGGGAGTCCGGATGGTTTCGGCGATCCGCATCCGCCCCGCATAGCGCGCGCCGCGGACTCGCCTGGCCCTGAGAACACGAAGGGCGCGGATTTGCACCCGCGCCCTGTCCCAGTCGTGTTGACTCGATTTAGGCGGCGTTCATCAGCAGCCCTTCGAGCGTTGCCGTGGCCTCACGCTCGTTGCGGTCGGCTGCCTCCTGGCACTTGATACAGAACGGCGCCCACGGCACTGCGGCCAGCCGCTTCGGGCTGATATCTTCCTCGCAGTGCGCACACACGCTGAAGCTGCCATCGTCGATGCGCCGCAAGGCGGCGCGGACGTTGCGCAACAGGTTGGTCTCGCGGTCGAGATTACGGATGGCGAGCTCACGCTCTGCCGCCCTCGTGACCTCATCGATCGCATCGGCGCTCTTTTCGATCGCGATCTCGTCCCGCCGTCTTACAATCTCGGACAGTTCCGCCTTCTTGGCTTCCAGAATCTGCCGGAACTTGTTCAGTTCAGTCTTGTTCATGTTCTCTCCCCCTCTTCGTCCCCAGTACCTTAATATTGCTTAATGATTGCTCGCCGCTTCCTAGATTATTCCTAAACCTCCGGTCTTTGTCCAGAGGAAAATTCTGCAACGTTACAGACGCGCCATGAGCCCAAAAGTTCCAGGAAATTTGAGCGTAGCCCGCTAAGGTCGTGCAGGCCTCATGCCTGCCTTCTGGCCGACGCGTCCTGGACATCGCCCGTTCCATATCGATCTTAGACCCTGCTCCAGCAATTCCCGTTCCAAACAATCCAATTACCGCACCGGGGTCGCAAACCCTTATTTGACGCAACTTTCTTCCGAAAGTTTCCCCACACCGCAAATATTTCGGTCTGACACGCTTTCGACTGTAGAGGCAAACGCCTGACTGCCGCCGCCGGACTCGCGGGACCCTCGCCTGGGCCACGGAACTTTTTACATTCGTGCTCATTTGCGAATCTCGAAAGTCCCGAATACCAGACCCAGGTCCCTACGGTCGCCTGCCACCCGGAACGTCTTGTCCAAAGCAATGACGAGATTGAGCCGGGGCTGCGCCGCGAGCCCTGGCGGCAACCGCAGAGAGAGCCGGAATGGCCCTGCGGCGCGCAGGACCGCAGCCTCGGGCAAAGGCCTTGAGCCGGCCGCAATGTCAATGCGCAAGGGACCTTTGGCGACCTGCTCCGGCGGACACCACCCCGTGACATACAACCTCTCATCGACCGTTTGCGGCCCCCGCAGCCGTACGGTGGCCAGCTTGGGCATCCACCGCCGGCCTTCCTCGATCTCGTACCACATCGGCCCCAACTGCGCCGCAAACGCGGGCTTGCCGGCATCCACGCGCCACGGCTCCTCTTCCCGCCATTGTTCCCGCGCTCTCATCAGATACGACAGCGTCACCCCGCGAAGCTTGCTCGGCCCAACCTCGTAGACCACCGCCGTATTTCGCTCGAGCGCCTGTCTGAGCGCTCCTTCGGGCAGGATGAAGTCGGTGACGCGCCCCAATGCCGGGCGCGCGGCGAGGCGGGACTCTGAATCCGGCTCGATGTAAACGTCCGAGATGCCGAGTAGCCGGAAGGGGTCGTAAGAAATGCCTGTCCAGAATAGGTTACTGTCCACGCCTGCCAGAACAATTGCCTTGTCCGGATGCAATTGCCGCGCCCGGGCGACGCCGAAAACCACGGTTCTGATGCGCCAGCTCCGCTCTGCGACCGCCTGCACGCCGATGCGGGCCTCAACGGCGCCGCAGCCCAGGTAGACGGCCGCAAGCAGGATCGCAGTCCCTGCGCGGGTCCAACTTCGCGATCGAAATGCGCCCGCAAAGCCGGCTGCTCCTGCCAACGCCAGGCCCGCGGCCGGGAGCGTCAGGTAATAGTCGGTGACGTGGTCTCGCAACGGGAGTACCGGTGCGAGCAGGATCAGGAACCAGAGGAGGCCGAAGGGCACGGCCCACTCGCGCCTGCGAAATGCCCATACGGCAGCGCCGGCCAGACCAGCCGTCAACAGGAAGGTTCCAAGCCTGGGGGCCCAAGCGGGCGCCGCGCCAAAATAATGACGCAGCCCGGCAGGGCCGAGCGCGATTTGCCAGTAGGTCCCGAGCGTTGCTCCCATGGAAGGCCCGAAATGTAGTTGGTAGGCGGGGTCGCCGCTCTCGTAGGGGGCAGCGAAATAGTGCAGAAGGAGGTACGCGGCAGAGGCGGCGAACAACAGGAGTATTCTCCGAATCTCGGCCCGCTTCTGAATCCAGAGCCAGACGAACGCCAGCGCCGGGTACACCACCGCGACTTCGAGCGAAGCCAGGCCGAGGAGAAATGCCGCCCACTGCCCAACCCACCACCACCTGCTTCCGGTCGCCAGGTACTCGAGCAGGCACCAAAAGGCCAGCAGCATGAAAAATGCGCAGAGCACCTGGTTGTACGCCGAGGACCACGACAGCGTGAGCACGAGCGCGCTGTTGGCTGTCCAGAACACTGGCGCCAGGAACCCGGCAAGCCGCGAACCCGTGAGCCGCCGCGCAATCAGCGCGAGCAGGGTAAGGTTGGCGAACTGCGTCAAGAACACGGAGTACCGGAACGGCGCCTGATCGATTCCGAACAGCGCGTGCAGAAGCAGAAAGTACGCGCGCTCGCTCAGCGGCCGGATTGTGCCTTGTGCCATGGGGACAAAGAGCGCGGCCGGCAGATCGCGGACGCCTTTAACGTTCAGGCTCAACGCCAGCCACGAAAAGTCGTCCTGCTGAAACCAGGCCTTCAGCCCCGGCCAGTACAGGCACAGACACAACGCCGGTGGCAGAACCCGCAACAGAAAGCGCGGCGCACGTTTCATTCCGGCCAAAAGCATACCATCGGTGTCAAATGCGCCAGGGCTTCAGAGGTCAGCCGCGGCGGCGCATCGTCGCCATCCGCATGAGATAATGGCAGTTCTTTCTTTCGGACCGATGACCGAAATCCTGCGAATGGTCCGGCGGCACCACGGCGCAACGGGCGCGCCGCAGGGCGCAAACCGTCTGGCTGTCGCGCTCGCCGCCCCCCTCTGTATTCTGTTCTTTCTCGAGGGCCTGGTTTTCGTTCCCAGGGTCGGCCTGCAAAACGATGAGGTGCTGTTCCTGGCGGCGATCTTCCCGCCCCTGGGAATTCATCGCACGGTCCACGTCTTTCACAAGCTGATTCCCACGATGCTGATGAGCTACCTGGGGACTCTGAAGGCGTGGCTGTACCTTCCCGTGTTTCATTTCTGGCCGCCTTCCCCGTGGTCCGTGCGCGTGCCCGTCCTGGTGCTCGGCGCAGCGACCATCTGGTTGTTCTTCGCCCTGGTGCGGCACGTCTGCGGGACGAAGACGGCGCTCGCGGCCACCGTGCTCCTGGCCACCGACGCCAGCTACGTGCTGACCTCGGGCCTCGATTGGGGTCCCGTCGTTCTGCAGCACTTCCTCCTGCTCACCGGGTTGTTGCTGCTCTGGCTGTTTTATGAGAGCGAACGACCGGTTCTCCTTGCTTGCGGCTTCTTCGCCCTCGGCCTGGCGATGTGGGACAAGGCGCTGTTCTCCTGGACGCTGGCCGGGCTTGCGGTGGCGGCCCTCGTCGTGTTTCCGCGGGAGCTCTTCCGCCGCTTCACCTGGCGAAATGTCGGCCTGGCCGCCGCCGGTTTCGCGATCGGCGCCGCGCCCCTGCTCTACTACAACCTGAAGTCGCACTTCGAGACGTTCCGCGGCAACAGCCACATCGCGACCGGCGAGGTCAGCCACAAGTTCCTGATCCTGCGGCGCACGCTCGACGGCTCCGGCCTGATCGGCTACGTGGTTCGCGACGACCCGGAGCCCCGTCCGGCCAAACCTGAAAGCGCACTGGAACGAGCCTCGGTCGCACTCAGTCACGCGGCAGGCGGCAGGCGCACGTCCGCGCTCCCGCTCGCGCTGCTGGCCGCCGTGCCTCTCATCCCCCTGATCTGGAAAACGCGCGCGCGCAAAGTGGCTCTCTTCTCCCTGATTACCGGGGCGGTGACGTGGCTGCAGATGGCGGTTATCCAGAACGCCGGCGGCAGTGTTCACCACGCCGTGCTCATCTGGCCTTTTCCGCAGTTGTTCGTGGCCGCGGTATTGACGGGCGCGTCGGAGCGGTTGCGTCGTGCTGGCGCCGTCGTCCTGGTGCTGCTCATCGCTGTGATCGCAGCCACAAACCTCATCGCCCTCAACCAGCACCTGGCGCAGCTTGTGGAACAGGGGACCACGATCGTGTGGAGTGAAAGCTCGTCCCCGCTGGCGCGATACCTGCTAAGCCTTTCGCCGAAACACGTGTACACGATGGACTGGGGCATCCACGACACGCTCCGCGCCCTCGGGGCGGGCCGCCTGCCGATCGAGGTCGGCACCGACCCGATTGCGGGCGACCTCGCCACAGCAGAGGGCCGCAAGCCCGCTCTCGCTATGCTGGCCGCGTCCGGCGGAGTCTTTGTGGGCCACTCGGAAGGCAACGAGGTAATGACCGGAGTGAGCGCCAAACTGACCCGCGTCGCGAGCGAGGCGGGTTACCGCAAAGACGTGCTCCGCGTGATAGAAGATCGCCGCGGCCGGCCGGTGTTCGAAGTCTACCGCTGGGTGCGGTAGGAGCAATCACCTCGGAACGAGCCCGACGCTCGAGATGATAATGCCGAGCTCGCGTGTTTCCACCTCGCCGGCCTTCAGGAACTTATCGACGCCGAATGTCACTTTCACCGGCGGCCTGGCGAGCGCCGCGGCGGGAACGTCGCGTTCGTAGGTGACTTCGCCTTCCCTGGTGTAGGTCTCCGGCGCGAGGGGCGTGCCTTCCACCGAACACGAAAGCGTCACGGACTTGCGCCGGGAGATCACCGGTTCTGGCACCGTGAGCCTGACCTCGAGCCGCGCCCCGTTCTGCTGCGCGCCCGCCGGAGCACCGAGCAGCACCGCGAAGCGGCTGGCAGTCCAGCGCCAGGAGTTCTGTTCCACCTGATGAAACCCGCTGAGGAGTTGCGGGGTGGCGCGCGGGTGCGCCACCTGGATGACGCTGAGAGCGCCCTGGTTCTCGTCCTCGACCGTATCCACCTGCGGCGGGCGCCGCCGGCATGCGGCCGCTGATGCGACGAGCACGACAACGAGTGCGGCCGCGATCAGCCGGCCCCTGAATGCGGTGAAGGGTTGGGAATGCAAGCGCGGAGTCGGATCGTCGCACAAGTTCAGTCGCCGCACCTCTCCACCTCGACCAGACAACTATAGAACACGGCGCCGCCCCCCATGTCAGCCAGCCGGTCGGAGGTGAGGACGTTGATTCCCTGCCCTCCGGGCGAGAGGCGCGGCCAGCGAACCGCGGGCACGCGGACCACCCCCCGGGGCACCGATTCGCCAACCTCGGCATTGAGCAGCACGCTTCCGCGCGCGTTGAAAACCCGCACCTGGTCGCCGGCCGCGACGCCGCGGGCCTCCGCGTCATTGGGGTGCATCCACGCCATCGCGCACGCCTGGTCCACCTCAGACCGGTAGGCGAAGGTGGAGTTCATCGTGTCGTCGGCCTTGGAGGACACCAACTCCAGCGGGAACCTCTCGCGCAGCCCCGGGTCGCCGTGACGCGACTCGATAGGCGGCTCGTAGTCGAGCGTTGCGGCGTCAAAGCGGCACTTGCCGCCCGGCGTCCCGAAACCGCCTTCGGCAAAAGGCAGGAACGGCATGCCCGCCGGGGAGAGCTTCAGCCGCACGCTGCGCTTCGCATCGAGCTCCTCGAGCGTGATGCCGTCAAGAAACGGGTGCCCGCTCGAGAGCAGGGTGCGGATCATGTCGTCTTCCGAATCGCGGAAACAGGAATCCTGAAAATGCATTCGCCGCGCCAGCTCGCGGAAGATTTCCACGTTCGAGCGGCACTCGCCGGGCGCGGGCAGCGCCGGCCTCGCGAGCTGCAGGTAGTAATGCCCGTAGGACAAGTACAGGTCCGTGTGCTCCAGGAAGGTCGTCACTGGCAGCACGATGTCAGCGAACGCGGCGGTGTCCGTAAGGAACTGCTCCAGCACGAGTGTGAAGAGATCCTCGCGGCGCATGCCCGCGTGCACGAGCGACTGGTTGGGCGCGATCGCCCCGGGGTTCGAGTTGTAGACAACCAGTGCCTTGACGGGCGGATCGTCGAGCGACGTGAGCGCCTTGCCCAGCTCGCTCATATTCACGATCCGCGCCTCACGGCCGAGCGGAGACGATAGCTGCAGGTCCGGGCGCTCGAGCCCCGCGCGATTCAACTGAAATGCGTGCGAGCTCGAAAGGTGCAGCCCGCCGCCCTCGTGGCGCCACGCCCCGGTCAGCGCCGGAAGCAACGAGATGGCGCGCACCGAAAGCCCGCCGCGTTCGCTGCGCTGCACGCCGTAGTTGACGCGGATCACGGCCGGCTTGGTGGCGCCGTACTCACGCGCCAGAGCGGCGATGTCCTCCGCGGAAATGCCGGTGAGCGCCGCGGCACGCGCCGGCGTCCACTCGCGCACCTTCACGCGCAGCTCGTCGAAGCCCTCGGTGTACCGCTCGACATAGTCCGCATCGTAGAGGCCCTCGCCGATGAGTACGTGCATCATCGCGAGCGCCAGCGCCGCATCGCTGCCCGGATTGATGAAGTAGTGCCGGTCGGCAACCGCGCCGGTGCGGTTCTTCACCGGATCGATGGTGTAGAACTTCGCGCCGTTCCGCCTCGCCTCCACGATGAAGGGCCAAAGGTGCACGTTGGTGCCGAGGATGTTCGCGCCCCAGGCCAGGATCAGCTTCGCCTTGGGGAACTGCTCGAAGTCGGTCGCGTAGCGCAGACCGAGCGTTGCGGTGAGCGCGGCGCCCCCGGTGGAAGAGCAGATGGTGCGGTCCAGCCGGGACGCGCCGAGCCGGTGGAAGAAGCGCCGGTCCATGCCGGAGCCGTTGAGCAGGCCCATGGTGCCCGCATAGCTGTACGGCAGAATCGACTCGGGCTCGTCGATCGCGGAGATCGCCCGTAGCCGCCCGGCGATCTCATTGAGAGCGCGATCCCAGGAGATGCGCTCGAATCGGCCCTCGCCCTTGGCTCCCGTGCGCCGGAGCGGATAAAGAAGCCGGTCGGGGGAGTATTCGCGCTCCAGGTAGCGAGTCACCTTCGCGCAAAGAAAACCGCGCGTGACGGGGTGGTTCGGATCGCCCCTCAGGCGCGTGGCGCGACCGTTCTCGCCGATATTCACCAGCACGGAGCAGGCATCGGGACAATCGAGCGCGCAAACGGATCGCAGCGGGAGGCCCACTCCGAAATTATAGCGTGGGGCGGAGGCGAGCTCTCAGCGCCCGAGTAGGATGCCGCGACCCCCCGGTCGGCTATGATGTAGTATGATGCCGGGGCGCGAAACACTGCAGGAGCCACCCGTCGCGCTCTCGAGGCTCGCCTCGCTCGAGACGGCGCTCGGCTCCGCCATCCGCGGGAAGAGCGAGGTGCTTCGCCTGTCCGTGGTTTGCCTGGTCGCCCGCGGCCATCTGCTCATCGAGGATGTGCCCGGCGTGGGAAAGACCACTCTGGCCCAGGCCCTGGCCCGTTCGGTGGACTGCAAGTTTCATCGCCTTCAGTTCACCAGCGACATGCTGCCCTCCGACGTGCTCGGGGTCACCATCTACAACGCGCACACGCAGGCGTTCGAGTTCAAGCCCGGCCCGGTGTTCACGAATTTCCTGCTCGCGGACGAGATCAACCGCACCACCCCCAAGACGCAGTCCGCCCTGCTCGAGGCCATGAACGAGCGGCAGGTGACCATCGACTCGCACTCGTACCCGCTGCCGCAGCCCTTCATGGTGATGGCGACGCAGAATCCGGTAGAGCACCACGGCACCTACCCGCTGCCGGAGTCGCAGCTTGACCGCTTCTTCATGCGCCTGCGCATCGGCTACCCGGACCCGGCCAGCGAGCGCCGCATCCTCAGGAACGGCGCCGGCCCGCAGGAGGCCTCGATCGAGCACATCCTGACCGCTGCTGAGGTCGTGCACCTGCAGGAATGGGCGGGGCGCGTACAAGTGGACGACGTGCTGGTCGATTACATGCTGGCGATCGTCGAAAAGACGCGGGCGCACGAATCGCTCGCCCTCGGCGTGAGCCCTCGCGGTGCGCAGGCCCTATACCGGGCCGTGCAGGCGCTCGCCATGATCGAAGGCCGCGACTACGCGATCCCTGACGACGTGAAGCGGCTGGCCGTCCCCGTATTCGCGCACCGCGTGGTGGTGAATACCCGCCTCGCGCTCACGCAGCGAACGGCGGACCTGAGCGACCGCATACTGGAAGAAATTCTGACACTCGTTGAAGTGCCGCTATGAGGCGGTCCGTCCCATCTCGCTCGAACTCGTTGACCTGACACTGACATGAAAACCGCCATCATCGGCCTGCCGCAGACAGGCAAGACTTCTCTGTTCACCATCCTCACGGGCGTCACCGAGGCCGCGCGCATCGGCTCCATGGCCACGCGCGTCGGCGTCGCTAAGGTCCCCGACACACGCCTGGAGGCTCTGGCCGCCCTGTTTCAACCGCCCAAGGTCGTGCACGCGGTGGTGGAATACGTCGATACGTCCGCCATCTCCCGCGAAAGCCTTCGCGACCCGCAATTCCTCGCCAGCCTGCGCGTGGTGGATGCTTTCGCGCACGTGCTGCGTGTCTTCGAAGATCCTTCCGTTCCCCACGAGGCCGGCAGCCTCGACCCGATCCGCGACGTCGAGAACCTCGAGATCGAGCTGATCCTCAGCGACCTCGTGGTGGTGGAAAAGCGCCTGGAGCGGCTCGATAAAGACCGCAAGAAGCTGAAGGCGCCCGAGCTCGACCACGAATTTGAAGTGCTTCAACGCGCGAAGGCGGTTCTTGAAGCCAACCAGCCGCTGCGTGCCATGGAGCTGAGCGACGAGGATGAGAAGCGCATCCGCGGTTTCCAGTTTCTATCGCAGAAGCCCATGCTCTTCGTTCTCAACCTCGGCGAGAACGACGCGCCGCAACTGCACGCCGTCGAGCAGCAGTACCGTGAAGGGCCGCTTGCCGGGCGGCCGCACACGGCGGTGACGGCCGTCTGCGGCAAAATCGAAGCCGAGCTGGCCGAGCTTTCGGGAGACGAGGCTCGCGAGTACCTGGCCAGTTACGGCCTCAGCGAGTCCGGCCTCGAACGGCTCATCTCCGCCACTTACTCGCTGCTGGGGCTAATGTCATTCCTGACGGCAGGCGAGGACGAGTGCCGCGCCTGGACAATTCCCGTCAACAGCAGCGCCGTGAAAGCCGCCGGAGCCATCCACACGGACTTCGAAAAGAAGTTCATCCGCGCCGAGGTCGTCGACTGGAAGACTCTCATCGATGCGGGCGGCTACTCCGGGCTGCGGGAAAAAGGGCAGTTGCGGCTTGAGGGCAAGGACTACATCGTCCGCGACGGCGACGTCCTGGTGATCCGGCACGGATAAGGCCTTCAGCGATCAGCAGTAAGCTTTCAGCGATCAGCGAACAGCAGTAAGCTTTCAGCGATCAGCTTTCAGCTTTCAGCTTTCGGACGGCGGCGACCTGGCGGCCAGCGGACAGCGTTCAGTGAGCGGCTATAGGCAATCGGCTTCGTTGCCGAATGCGAACGAGCATTGCTGATCGCTCTCCAGAAAACGTCCCCCAAACGTTCGTGTCGCGGTAGGGACGGCCATCGCTGACCGCCCCCCGCACAGATCCGTACGAGCGGAGCTACCGCATACGGCTCCTCCCTTGGATACGAGCGTCAAA
>Ga0209777_10002443_pt1 | contig 24423 bp, 18 predicted proteins | sample FrelakmetHBP12HB_FD_187147 | JGI IMG/M metagenome (GOLD analysis project Ga0209777, IMG submission 187147) | Freshwater lake sediment microbial communities from the University of Notre Dame, USA, for methane emissions studies -HBP12 HB (SPAdes)... | ecosystem: Environmental > Aquatic >... | reverse complement strand
ACCCTGTGGCTGCAACACCGCAGTCACAGGGTAGGACCAGACGTCCGTGCCGCCTAGTATCTCCGGCGCCCAGAACGGCCATTCCCCGCTCCACAAACGCCGGGACGCCAAAATGCGATATGGAAGATCAACTATGCCGTCGCCACAGACAATGGATGTGTTTCTTTGAAGCGCCCTATGAAAACAAACGTAAGGCGCAACGGCCAGCACCGCCATTATCGCCCAATCCCGCTTGTTCCACGTATCCCGAGACCCTTCTGACATGCCGTTAAATAATAATCAATACGCCGGAGATAATCAAGGAAGTGATGAATAATGAAAAATGAATTTATCGCCCCAAATTACTTATGGTCGGTTTTAAGTATAATCATGGCTTTTTCGAGGAGATCGCCTGATTGCTTAAGCCGCCATTGCAGGAATTCGAGCTGTTCGCTAAGTTCCGCAACGCGCTTTTCAAGCGTGGCCTTCTCCTTCTCCATGCTCTCCATAGCGGATGAATGATCGAATTCCATGTCGCTCAGGCGTTCGAGAAGCCCCTCGATGCGCTTGTCGCGTTCCTTGATGAGCCTGTTGCGCTCCTCGATCTCCATCTCGAGCCGCTCGATAATCTCCGCGGCGGACTGTGAAATATCCCTGGTCTGCCGCTCTTTCAGGTCCTTGACGAGGTTTCTCAGGTCGGCGTCCTCATTAACGCCCGAATTGGCGCTGAGCAGATTATCCAGCCTCTCAAGGGAAGACCTGTCCTTCTCCCCAAAACCTGTGTAATTTTCCACAACTCTCTTCAGTTCCGTGTCCGCGAAAGGCTTGTAAAGGAAGCCGTCGAAAATCATGTGAAGGGTTTCAAGAAGCGCGGGATTGTCCTCATCGAGGTTTTCAGGCGCCATCAGGACAAGCGGTATCTTTTTCAGCAGATCGTCCTGCCTGAACGACTTTCCAACGAGCACACCGCCCTCCGGGCGGCTGTCGAGGCTTATATCTATGAGGGCCAGATGCGGCTTCAGGTCGGCGGCCAGTTTAAGCCCGAGCAGGCTGTCGTGGGCGATGGCCACTTCAAAATCCGCCTTTCCCAGAAACCGCTCCACCATACTGGCAAGGTCGCTGTCCGGCTCGATCAGTAATATCTTCCGCTTGGACATGCCTCTTGTACCGTTGGGCAGCGCAAAGACGAATCATGAATTATAAATGCTGAATTATGAAGTTAGGCTATAGGCGGTGGGCTGTAGTCGGCAGAGAAGAAACTTATTTTCCTTAAGCCTACGGCCTAGCTTTCATAATTCATAGCTTATAATTCAGAATTCTCAGTCGGCGCCACCAGAACAAAATCTAATGTTTACGCTCCATGACATCTTTTGTATTTCAGCCCCGATCCGCAGGGGCAGGGGTCGTTTCTGCCCACCTTCTGGCCGTCGCGGCGATATGTGGCCGGCTTTTGGACCGGGCCATCTCCGCGGCTCATCATCATGCGCTGCGGCCTGCCGTGGCGTCTGATCTTGGCGGGCGCTTCTTCTTTCTTGGCCAGTTGAATGCGCATCAACCGCCCCACCACATCCTCCTGTAATGTGACCCACATCGTCTCGAATATCTCGTAAGCCTCCTGCTTGTACACCACCAGCGGATCCTGCTGCCCATAGCCGCGAAGCCCTATCCCCTCCTTCAGATGGTCCATGTTGAGCAGGTGATCCTTCCACAACTGATCCATGGTGGCAAGCATTACGTCCGTCTCGATGCGCTTCATCAGCTCCGGCCCCAGATCGCCTTCTTTCGCCCTGTAGGCATCGAGAACCACCTTGGTTAAATGTTCCACCAGGTCGTCCGGATGCCTGAAGCCGTTTTTGCTCTGATCGAGTCCCGAAAGGAAGCCGAACTGCACCATGAATGCTTCCTCCACCGCATCTATTTTCCAGTCTTCCGGATTCGATTTTTCCTCGATGTTGCGATAGACGATATCCCGCGAGAGGTCTTCGATCATGCCCTCGATTTCCTCTCTTGCGCCCACACCCTCGAGCAATTGGCGGCGCTTCCGGTAAATGATGGAGCGCTGCTGGTTCATCACGTCGTCATAATCAATGAGGTGTTTGCGGATTTCGAAGTTCTGGGCCTCGACCTTGCGCTGCGCGTTTTCAACCGCCTTGGTTATCCACCGGTGCTCGATAGGCTCCCCATCTTCTATGCCGAGTCGCTCCATCCAAATGGCCATGCGTTCCGAGCCGAAGATGCGCAGGAGGTCGTCTTCGAGGGAGAGGTAGAAGCGGCTTGAGCCGGGGTCGCCCTGCCTGCCGGAGCGCCCGCGAAGCTGATTATCTATTCGTCGCGCCTCGTGGCGTTCTGTGCCGAGTATATGGAGGCCGCCCGCCTCGATGACCTCGTCCCGTTCCCTGGCGCAGGTGACCCGCGCCTCATCGAGCATCTCCAGGTATTGTTCCTCATCCCCCCTGGCCTTGGTCTTGGCGATCATCTCGGCGTTTCCGCCGAGGACTATGTCGGTGCCGCGGCCCGCCATGTTCGTGGAGATAGTTACAGCGCTTTTTCTACCCGCCTGCGAAACGATCTCCGCCTCTCGCTCATGGTGCTTGGCGTTCAGCACGTGATGAGGGACGCCCTTTCTTTTCAACATGCGGGAGAGCAACTCGCTCCTCTCGATCGAGATGGTGCCTACAAGCACGGGTTGACCGCGCTCGTAGCAATCGCGGATTTCATTAATGGACGCCAGGAACTTCTCCTTCTCGGACTTGTAAATGACATCCGCGCGATCATCCCGGATCATGGGCATGTTAGTCGGAATAACATCAACCTCGAGTTTGTATATCTTATGAAATTCCTCCGCCTCGGTGTCCGCTGTGCCGGTCATGCCGGCGAGCTTGTTATACAACCGGAAGTAGTTCTGGAAGGTAATAGTGGCGAGTGTCTGGTTTTCATTTTCGATTTTGACGCTCTCCTTCGCCTCCAGCGCCTGATGAAGCCCATCGGAATAGCGCCTGCCGGGCATAAGTCTCCCGGTAAATTCGTCAACTATGATGACCTCGCCCTCTTTGACCACATAATCAACATCCCTTGCGAACAATGTGTGGGCCTTCAGGGCCTGCTGCACGTGGTGAAGGGTCTCCATCTCAGAGGGATCATACAGGTTAGGCACACCAAGCAGGTCTTGAACCTTCATGACCCCTTTTTCGGTCAGCGTGGCGCTCTTTGCTTTTTCATCAATGATGTAATCGTATTTTGCTTCAAGCTCCTTGACGCGCTCCTTGTCCTGCACCAGCGCCAGCTCGCTCTTCTTGGGGCCGCGGAGCCTCGGTATTATCGCGTTTATGTCGTAATATTTGTCGGTGGTTTCGTCGGTGGGGCCGCTTATGATGAGCGGGGTACGGGCTTCGTCAATAAGTATGGAGTCCACTTCGTCAACTATGGCGTAATTAAGCTCACGCTGAACGTAATCCTCGAGGGAATATTTCATGTTGTCGCGGAGGTAATCGAAGCCGAACTCGTTGTTGGTGCCGTAAGTTATATCGCAGAGATAATTCATCTTGCGCTGCTGGTCGTCCAGATCATGGATGATAACGCCGACGGTGAGGCCGAGCATTCGGTATATTTTTCCCATCCATTCCGCGTCGCGTTTTGCCAGGTAGTCGTTTACGGTGACAACGTGAACCCCCTTGCCGCTCAGAGCGTTCAGGTAGACGGGGAGCGCCGCAACCAACGTTTTGCCTTCGCCGGTTTTCATCTCCGCGATCTTGCCCTCGTGCAGCACGACGCCGCCGATAACCTGCACATCAAAGGGCCGCATCCCTACGGCCCGCTTGCTGGCCTCCCTCACCGCGGCAAAAGCCTCCGGCATCAGGTCATCGAGGGTTTCCGTGCCGTCGCTCAGGCGTTTCCTGAACTCCTCGGTCTTGGCGCGAAGCTGCACATCGTTGATGCCCTCAAACTGAGGCTCCAACTCGGCCACGCGCGAGATGATCGGCGCAATTCGCTTGATCTCCCGCTCGTGCCTCGTGCCGAAAATCTTCCCCAATATTGTCTCTAATAGCGGCATGACTTAAAGAGTTATTTTAACATTTTCTGAAATTTTAGGGTAGGACGGGGGGCGCCGGAAACTGCTCGGACATCACATCAAGGTCTGTTGCCTATTTAAAGCGGAAAAAGCTGGGGTCCACATCGCGGTCTCGCCATTCCTTATCCACGCTTCCTTCTTCCTTAACTGAAATCACCTTTTCCATTGGAATAGTGACCCAGCCCGTTTCGCTTTTCAGGTGGATGGTGTCCTCGCTGGCCTCGATGAACGTCCCGCGATAGGTTATCCCGCCGCGCACGAGCACTTCCACCATCTTGTGAATCAGGTCTATAAGGCCATCCCTCATTTTACTACTTTAACACCCCCAAGCATCCCACGCAACCGGCTCGCAATCGTCTTTATAAAACTCCAATATGTTTAATGTCTTACATGGACGCGCGTGTGGGATGCGGCTTTTCCGCGCCGCTTTGCTTTCTTCACGCTGCGATGGCTATGCGGTTTCGCCCCTGGCGCTTCGATTCGAGTAGCGCGTCGTCGGCAAGGCGAATGAGGTCATCCAATTTCTGGACATGTATATTGGGAATAGCGGCCACGCCGAGGCTTATGGTGACCTTCAGCGACTCGCCGTTCTCGTAGAGCGCATACTCCTCGATCCGCCTCCTGTGCCGCTCGGCCACCACCAGCGCCCCATCGAGGTCGGTTTCAGGCATCATAAGCGCAAATTCCTCGCCGCCATATCGGCCTATCTGATCGTAACGCCTCAGGTTGTCCTTGAAAAGCTTCGCAACCTCTGACAGGATGCGGTCCCCCAACAGGTGGCCGTAATTGTCGTTGAATTCTTTGAAGTGATCAACGTCAATCATTATAAAGCTCAGATTGGAGTTATACCGCCTGGCCCTCTGGAATTCCAGGTCAAAGAGTTCCATAAAGTAGCGCCGATTGAATATCTTGGTCAGAGAATCGGTATTGGAGAGTTCTTCGAGTTTTTTATTTTTTTCTCGAAGCTCGTCCTGTAGCTGCTTGATCTTCAGGTGAACTTTAACGCGGGCGATCAATTCGGCGGGGTCAAATGGCTTGGTAACGTAGTCGCTGGCGCCCATCTCCAGGCTTTGCACCTTGAGACGAATGTCGCCCAGCCCTGTCAGCATGATGACAGGTATATCGTTATATTCCGGCTTGGCCCGCTTCATGCCGAGGAATTTGAGGCCGTCAATACCGGGCATCTCGACATCGCTGAGGATCAGGTCAATAGTCTTATTCAAAAGTAATTTAAAACCCTCGACTCCGTCGGCGCACTCATAGTATTCGTCGAAGACGCCGGCCTCGTTCAGAACCCGCTTTACCTCGTTTCGCACCGAGCTGTCATCGTCAATAATGAGGATGGTGTTCTTCATGGTTCAGGCGTAATCCGGGAGATGATAAAATCGCCTCTGTGTCAAGTATGGTACGAAATTTGCGTTAAATGTCAATAAGCATTATTGACAAATCAAGTCTTTAGAAATAAAGTAGAGGTATGCAAAAACAAGCGAAAGTGCTTCTGGTGGACGATTCCCCTCAGGTTCTGGACCAGGAAAAAAAACTTATCGAAAGGACCGGAGTATCCATTTCGCTGGCATGTACGGGTCCGGAGGCGATCAAAAAGATACACATCGAAAGGCCGGACGTGGTGTTTCTCGACCTCATGCTTCCTGAAATGGGCGGTGAGGCGATTTGCAGGTTCATTAGAGCCGACCCCCGGCTTAAAGATACTGCGGTGGTTATTGTGACCGGCAAAACGGGCGGGGGAACCATGCAGGAATGCTTCAACTGCGGTTGCGACGCCTTCGTCACCAAACCTTTTACAGCCGGGGAAATCCTCAATAAATTGAAGGTGATCCTGGACGACAAGGAAATTTACCTCGACTGGGACCGACTGAAGGAGGTGTGACCGCCACACCCTATGCCGCGCCTTGTTGAAAAGGGTGGCAGCGTCCACGACATCCGCAGAAAAAAAACCAGCATCGGACGGCTTGTCACCAATGATATTCATGTGGACGACAACCTTGCAAGTCGCCAGCATGCGCAGATAGTATTCGACAACAATTCCTTTTTCATTGTGGATAACTTGAGCCTCAACGGCACCTATCTCAACGGTGAACGCATAGACGAGGCGCGCCTCACCGACGGCGATGAGATACGCATTGGCGGGCAAATCTTCCAGTTCGAGTCCACCACCATAGACCCGAGGCTCATGACCGGGGAAAGCGACACGACGTTCCACGTCTCGAAGCTGCTTGACGATTACGAGCCTGAATCCGTTTTATCCGAGCGCCTCAGCGTCAGGCGCCGCGCCGTTGACCTGGCGCCCGCAGACCTCATGGCGCTGCGCGCCAGCCACCAGAACCTCATCATCCTCCACCGCCTCTCGCAAGCCGTCAATGCCACCCTCAACCCCGACAAACTCATGGAAGTGGCCGTCCGCATCGTCACCGACTCACTGTCCTCCCGGCTCGTCAGCATTTCGCTTGCCGACGAAAACACCGGCGACATCGTCCCCCAGGCCGTCAAGGTCGCCGATTCCGTCGAGTCACCGACCTACGCGTTCCTCGGGCCTCTCGCAGACAGGGCGCTCAAAGAGCGGGTCTGCATCTGCGTCATCAACCCCATGGTGCCCCACGGGGCCGGAAATATCAAAATCGGCTCCGCAATGGCCTCCCCGCTCTGGATCAAGGACAAGATCATAGGGCTTATTTACGTGGATAACGACTCCACCTCGAAAGCCTACACCGAGGCCGACCTCAACCTCCTCATCGCAATGTCAAACACCATCTCCATCGCCATCGAAAACGCCAGGCTCTATCAACAGCTCACGGAAAGCCTCAGGAAAATTCAGGAGCAACAGACCCAGTTGATCCAATCCGAGAAGCTTGCGGGCATCGGTACCCTGGCCGCCGGGGTCGCCCATGAAATAAACAACCCCCTCGCGGGCATCATGGGCATGGCGGAGGCCATACAGTCTGAGAAAGATCGCAATCGCGCCATCGAATACGCCGGGAATATCATGGAATACGCCGAGGAAGCCGCCCAAATAGTCCGCGATATGCAGAGTTACTCGCGTGCGTCCCGCGGAGAGGGCCTGACGCCGGTTGACCTGAACGAGGTCATTGACGACGCCCTTAAGCTCGCAGGCCATACGGGCATGACCAAGCACCTCGACATCCGAAAGGAACCGGGTGAGATAACTTACATAATGGCCGACCCCGGCGAAATGAAACAGGTCTTCATCAACCTGATCCAGAACTCCGTGCAGGCAATGAACTCGCAGGGACGCATAAGCTTCTCGACGTGGATGGAAGGAGGCCGCGTCTTCGCAAAGGTCGCCGACACCGGCCCGGGCATTCCCGAAGAATACCTCGATAAAATCTACGACCCCTTCTTCACCACCAAGATCGAAACACAGGGCACCGGCCTGGGCCTCAACATCGTGTATCGCATCGTGACCAAGTTCTCCGGCGATATAAATTGCGAAAGCGAACTGGGAGTAGGAACCGTGTTCACTATAAGCTTTCCAGCGGGCAAACGATAAAAATGAATTTTGGATTTTGGATTTGCCGAGCATCTTCTTCAATCCAAAATCCGCAATTCAAAATCCAAAATTCTTCAGGAGGATTTTCAGAATGATAAGCAACAGACGCGGCTCAAGCCGCCTAATCGGCGCAGCTTTGATCTCCATTTCGCTGACCGCCTTTCTTTTCACTGCTTGCGAGCAGAAGCCGGCCCCGCCGCCCCAACAGGTCGTCACCCCTACCCCGCCGCCACCGCCTGCGCCTCCACCCGCACCGCCTCCCGCTCCGGCGCCCGCAGTGCCCGCTTCGCCTGCCACCGCAGAGCAGGCCCCCGCCACAGCCGTGGTCAAAAAGATATACAGGGTCTATGAGGACAAGAAAAAACCGGATCAATACATCGAACTCGATGAGTTCACCACCGCCTGCAAGGGCATCGGGGACATCTTCGCAAACGACGAAGTGGCGCTCAATCCGAAAGTGCCGGGAGAGCAAAAGATACCCCTATCGAGGGTCGTGGCCGTGCAGTTCGACAAGTTCGGGCTTGTAAACCCAGTCATCAAGGGAGTCGGCGCGGTCAATCAGCCCGCAGGCTATCGCGGCGGCAAAGTAATACTCAAAAATCCCGACGAAACCCTTGAAGGCATCCTCGTCATTTGCCGCGACCTCAAAGGCAAAAAAACCGACGGCTCACCATGGTCCACAAACCTCAAATTCGACACCGCCACCGCTTTCTACAAGATCGAGATAATCGAGGCGCCGAAATGAGGCATTTGCGGGTAGCCCGGATTAAAGTAAAGCGTAAGCCGGGCGTTGAAAGCGCATGGGTTCTTCCGGCGGCTTACGCCGCACAGCTTACGCCTTTCAGGCTTTAAGTGATGCTACCCGTTAATATGATAAGCTCTTAACTATCTGATGTCCACTTATTTTTTCCTGAAGATCATGATTAAAAAGTTAAACACCCGTTTAGTTTCATTCCATCTGTAAAAATAGTTGACGGTTTTGAAGGCTGTGATATTGTTAATGTAAGGCGAAAAAAGGCTAATTCTCAATCAATCTATAGGCTTATGGCACATTAGGCGCATGGTAATAAGGCCTTCTTTTAAGGCATGATTTATGCTATAGTCTACAAGTGGGCGGAATAGAAGGGGCTGGAATAAGGAAGGCATTTGGCATTTTAAATTTTAGATTTTGGATTGCGGATTTTATCCCGATTTATCGGGAGAAGAAGATACGAGATAAATCCAAAATCCAAAATTCTTTCGGGAGGAATGACAATGGAACATGAGTGCACCTGTGGAAAGGAAACGAACGCGGAGGAATTCACTGCCGAGCAGTGGAAGAAAATAGACGAGATCATAGCAAAGCACAAGGAAAAGCCCGGATCGCTGATACCGGTATTGGAGGAAATACAGGGCGTTTCGGGCTATTTGCCGGAGGTTATTCAACGGCGCGTGGCAGCTGGCTTGAATATACCGCTCAGCCAGGTTTACGGCGTCGTCACCTTCTACTCGTTCTTCACCATGACCCCGAGGGGGAAGCATCAGGTAAGGGTATGCCTCGGCACGGCATGCCACGTAAGGGGCGGGCAGAGGGTCATGGACTACATGAGGAAAAATCTTGGGATCGAGCCGGGCGAATTAACAGACGACCGGAATTTCAGCCTGGACATCGTAAGGTGCCTGGGGGCGTGCGGTCTTGCGCCCGTCATGGTGGTGGATGATGACATTCACAAGCAGGTCAAGGCCGCAAAACTGGATCAGATAATGGAGAAATATCGTTAAATTTTGGATTTTAGATTTTGGATTTATTAAGAATTTTCTTCAATCCAAAATCTTCGATCCAAAGTCAAAAATCAGAATAACGAATTTTAGATTTTAGATCTCTTCTTCAATCCAAAATCCAAAATCTAAAATCCAAAATTCCAAGGAGTGATAACTATGGCCAGGAAAAAAATCACATTGGATGACTTAGAGGCCATTAAGAACCGAGTAGCCAAGGAAAGGGAAAAGTTCAGGATACACGCGATGTTGTGTGGCGGGACGGGCTGCCATGCGTCCGGCAGTCTGGGTGTGAAGACCGCCTTGGCACAGGCGCTGGCCGATAAGGGACTTGCGAACGAGGTCCGGGTGGTCGAAACGGGGTGCAATGGCTTTTGCGCCATGGGCCCCGTCATGACGATCCTCCCGGAAGGCGTTTTTTATGAGAAACTTACGCCGGAGGACATAGAAGAGATTGTCGAGGAGCATTTCAAGAAGAACAAACCGGTCACTCGGCTCATGTACAAAGACCCCGTGACCGGCAATATCATCCCCAGGATCGAGGACATCCCGTTCTTCGCGCTCCAGCAGCTCAGGGTCCTCCACAACAAGGGCCTAATTGACCCCGAAAAAATAGAAGACTATATATGGCGCGACGGTTACCGGGCGGCCTACAAGGCCCTGCTCGATATGACCTCGAAGGAAATCATCACGGAGGTCAAGGAATCGGGACTCAGGGGCCGGGGCGGCGCGGGATTCCCGACCGGCATGAAATGGGAATTCTGCTCCACCTCGAAGGGCGACGTTAAATACGTCCTCTGCAATGCGGACGAAGGAGACCCCGGAGCTTTCATGGATCGCAGCGTCATGGAGGCCGACCCGCATTCCGTGCTTGAGGGCATGATAATCGCCGCCAAGGCGATCAATTCGCATCAGGGCTACATATACTGCCGCGCGGAATACCCCCTCGCCATCAAGAGACTAAATATCGCCATCGGCCAGGCAAACGAGTACGGGCTTCTTGGCAAGGACATTTTCGGCTCCGGTTTCGACTTCGAGGTCGAAATATATCAGGGCGCAGGGGCCTTTGTCTGCGGCGAAGAAACCGCCCTTATGACATCCATCGAAGGCCGCCGCGGCATGCCGAGGCCGAGGCCGCCCTTCCCCGCCATCTCGGGCCTTTGGAAAAAACCCACCATCCTCAATAACGTCGAAACCTTTTCTAATGTCCCCCGGATAATCATCGAGGGCGGTGAAAAGTATTCCCAGATCGGAACAGAAGCCTCGAAGGGCACCAAGATTTTCGCGCTCACCGGCAAAGTAAACAACATCGGCCTCGTGGAGGTCCCAATGGGCGCCACGGTGGGCCATATCATCTTCGATATAGGCGGAGGTGTCCCGGGCGGCAAGAAGTACAAAGCGGCGCAGCTTGGCGGCCCCTCGGGGGGCTGCATTCCCGCCGAACACCTCAACACCCCAACAGACTACGAGGCCATCTCCAAGGTCGGCGCAATCATGGGCTCAGGCGGACTCATCGTCATGGATGAGGACACCTGCATGGTGGACATGGCACGGTACTTCATGGAATTCTGCCAGGATGAATCGTGCGGCAAGTGCACCCCCTGCAGGGTCGGCACCCGCCGAATGCTGGAGATACTCCAGAGGATAACCAGGGGTGAAGGCCAGGAGGGCGACATCGAGCTGCTGGAAGCGCTCGCGCAGGACATCAAAGACACGGCCCTATGCGGCCTTGGCCAGACCGCGCCGAACCCGGTTCTCTCCACTATCCGCTACTTCCGGAAGGAGTATGAGGCTCACATAAGGGAAAAGAGATGCCCCGCCGCTGTGTGCGGCGCCCTGTTCAACAGCCCGTGCCAGCATACCTGCCCCGTGGGCATGGAAATTCCCGCCTACATTGCGCTGGTCAGGGCGGGCCGAATAGACGACGCATACAAAGTCCTCAAGCGCACCAACCCCTTCCCAAGCGTCTGCGGGCGAGTCTGCGGTCATCCGTGCCAGTTCAAATGCCGCCGCGGACAACTCGACGAGCCGCTTGGAATCAAGTTCCTCAAGCGCTATATAACGGACCACGCCAAAAAGCCTAAAGTCGCGCCCATTCCAGTGACGCGCTCGGAAAAGATCGCGGTCATAGGCGCAGGCCCCGCGGGACTCACCGCGGCGCTCGAGCTTAAAAAGCGCGGATACGCCGTCACAGTGTTCGAGGAGCTGCCCAAGGCCGGCGGCATGCTCAGATGGGGCATCCCCGCATACCGGCTGCCGCGGGACATCCTGGACGGAGAAATCAAGGACATCGTTGACACGGGAGTCGAGTTGCGCACAAACACCAGGATCGGCCGCGATATTAACTTCGACAAGCTGGAAAAAGAATACGACAAGATATTCCTCGCCATCGGCGCCCAGAAGAGCCTCGCTCTCGATATACCGGGCGAAAATGTCGCGGGCGTCTATGGCGCGGTCGAAATGCTGCGTGCATACAATATGGGCGAGAAGGTCAAGATCGGGAAGAAGGTTGCCGTTGTCGGAGGAGGAAACTCGGCAGTAGACTCGGCCCGAACCGCTATAAGGCTCGGCGCAGATTCGGTCACCATATATTACCGCCGCGAGCGCAAGGACATGCCCGCCCAGGAGGTGGAAATCCGCGCAGCAGAGGAAGAAGGTGTCCGGGTTGAATACCTCGTCGCCCCGCTCGAGGTCATCTCGAAGGGCGGCAAAGCCATAAAGCTCAAACTGCAACGCATGAGCCTTGGGCTTTTCGACCGCAGCGGCCGGAAGCGCCCCGAACCCATCGAGGGAGCGATTTTCACGGTCGAGGCCGACACTATCATCCCGGCCATCAGCCAGGGCGCAGACCTTGACCTGCTCATGGAAAGTTCAGGTGTTGAGAAAATCCGCAACACCGTCAAAGTAGATGGAAAACTTCACACCACCAACGCCAAGGTATTTGCGGGCGGAGACGCCGTCACCGGCCCTGCGATGGTCATAGACGCCATCAGGGCGGGCCAGAAAGCGGCGCAGGAGATTGATGAAGCCATCCGGGCGGCAACGGGCGAGAAACCATGGGTTAAGCCGCCGGAAGAGGTGATCGTCATTCCGTTCGAGGTGGACGAAGAAACGGTCGAACAACCGCAGGCCGCCATGCCTGAATTGGAGGCGGAGATTCGGATGAAGGATTTCCGCGAGGTCGAGACGGGCTACACGCTGGAGATGGCCATTGCCGAGGCGCGACGCTGCATGCGCTGCGACGCCAAGCTGTAGGGGCGGCCCCCCCCAGCCTGCAAAGGAGATAAACAGATGCTTACTCTGACAATTGATAATCAACGAGTCGAAGTCCCGGAGGGCACCACCATACTCGAGGCGGCCCGCTACGTCGGCGTTCACATCCCGACACTTTGCGCGATGACCGAGATGCATCATACGCCGGGAGCGTGCAGGGTGTGTGTGGTCGAGGTGGAACGCAGCCGCAATCTGGTGGCCGCGTGCGTGTATCCGGTGGCCGAGGGGATGAAGGTAAAAACAAACTCCCAGCGGGTGCGCCGCGCGAGGAGGTCGGTGGTCGAGTTTCTCCTGTCGGATCACCCGACGGATTGCACTATATGCGTAAAGCACGGGCACTGCGAGCTGCAATCGGTGGCGGAGCTTATAGGCGTGCGGGACGTGCGCGTGCCCCGCACCGATTTCACAACGCACCGGATTGACGATTCATCGCCGTCCCTGATCCGCGACGCCTCGAAGTGCATCAACTGCCTGCGCTGTGTCATGGCATGCGCAGATATGCAGGGTGTTTTCCTGCTGACGCCGGAAGGGAGAGGATTCGCATCCAAGGTTGTGCCGGCCATGGGGCATGACCTGATGAATTCGGCGTGCACCTTCTGCGGTCAATGCTCCGTGGTTTGCCCCACGGGCGCCATAGTCGAGAAGGACGACACGGCAAAGGTGTGGGCGGCGCTCGAAGACCCGACCAAGCACGTGGTTGTGCAGGAGGCGCCCGCCATCCGCGCGACACTGGGCGAAGAGTTCGGCATGCCGCCGGGAACCCTGGTCACGGGCAAAATGATCTCTGCCCTGAGAAGGCTGGGTTTCGACCGCGTTTTCGACACCAACTTCACCGCCGATCTGACAATCATTGAGGAAGGCCACGAGCTGTTGAACAGGGTCAAGAAGGGCGGGAAGCTGCCGATGATAACCTCGTGCAGCCCCGGCTGGATAAAATTCATCGAGCATTTCTATCCGTCGCTGCTGCCGCATCTGAGCACTTGCAAGTCGCCGCAACAGATGTTCGGCGCGCTCGCCAAAACGTACTACGCCAAAATATCGGGCATTGACCCGAAAGATATATTCGTCGTTTCGATCATGCCCTGCACGGCGAAGAAGTATGAGGCTTCCAGGCCCGAGATGCGGTCTTCGGGATTCCGCGACGTGGATGTGGTGTTGACCACGCGCGAGTTGGGGCGTATGATAAGACAGGCGGGGATAGATTTCGTCGCCCTGCCGGACGGCGATTTCGATCCGCCGATGGGACAGTATTCCGGCGCGGGAACGATCTTCGGGGCAACGGGAGGCGTCATGGAAGCGGCGCTGCGCACCGTTTACGCGGTGGTCACGGGGGGTAACCTGCCCAACCTGAACATCACGCCGGTTCGCGGGCTGGATGGAGTCAAAGAGGCGGCGATCAAAGTCGGGGAGCTGGGAGAGGTTCGCGTGGCCGTTGCTCACGGCCTTGCCAACGCCCGCAGGCTCATGGACAAAATCATGGACGGCAGCGCCGATTATCACTTCATCGAGATAATGGCGTGTCCGGGAGGCTGCGTCGGCGGAGGAGGACAGTCCTTGCCCGCAAGCGACCACAAGCGGCGGCTCCGCGCAAGCGCTCTCTACCACGACGACCAGGATGTCCAGAAATACAGGCAATCTCATGAGAACCCCGCGATCAAGGAGGTCTACGCAAAGTTCCTCAAAGAGCCGCTGGGAGAAATGTCGCATAAACTGCTCCACACGCATTACGTCGCGCGGGGCCTTTAAATATGGATGATCAGGCGTTAGGCATTAGGCTATGCGGGTTTGGTTTTGGCGCATGCAGCCACAACCTGACGCCTTTTTTCAAAGGAGGATATAATGACCACTAAAGGTGAAATTCTCTTGGTGGATGATGACCCTGACATTCGGGACTCGATCAAGATTATCCTGGAGAGCAAGGGCTTCACGGTCCGGACAGCGGCAAACGGCCGCCAGGCGCTCACTTCTCTCGATCAGAAGATCCCCGACCTAATGATCCTTGACATCATGATGAGCACCGATACCGAGGGTTTTGACCTGGCTTACGAGCTTAAGAGCAAGCCCAAATTCGAGAACCTTCCCATTATCATATTAACCAGCTTCCTCGAGAAGGTCAGGGACGAGGGTCCGGACAAGTTCCAGCACATCATGGGAGAGGAATGGCCGGCCAAGTGGCTTTTCGAGAAACCGGTGGACTCAAATAAGCTGGTGGCAAAGATCGAGGGCATATTGGCCGGCAAATAACGCTCCGCTTAGAGGTTATAGGCTGTAGGCTGCTGGAATCGTAACCCGATCAGTCTACAGCCTAATGCCATTCATCAGGGGAACTCGGAAATGACCGACGCCGTGGATAATGAAGAAAATGAGCGGGACCTATCCGCGGAGGTTGAGCGCCGAAGAAGGATTATCGCGGGGGAGCTGAAGGAGCGCACCCTGTGGTTTGTGATGCTCCGGTGGTGGGTTCCTCCGAGCATATTGGCGGGGGTCGCCGTTGCCTGGTTTATCGGCGTCAAATTCGCCGTGATCCCCCTCATCGCCTCCGCCGGCTTCATACTGGCCTACAATATCGTCTTTTTCCTGTTGAGCCGGCGACTTAGAAAGGAGCCTTCACAGGAACCGGAATACATCGAGCAATTTACATACTGGCAAGTGGCCCTCGATTATGGCGCCATGTTCCTGTTGATTCACTACACGGGGGGCGCCGCAAGCCCGTTTATTTTCTTTTTTATTTTCCATATAATTTTCGCGTCCATTCTGCTGCCGTCGCGTTCCGCTTATGCCTTCTCTGCGTTTGTTGTGGTTGGGGCAGGGATTATAGCCGCCGCAGAATATATGCAATGGATTCCACATCATGCCCTGTATTTCCAGAATAAAGCCATTGACCTGGCCGAGAAGCCATTCCACATGATGGCCGAGATGGCCTTTTTCGCCGCTTCAGTCTTCATAACCACTTTTTGCACGACCGCAATCATGAACATGCTGAGAAGGCGTATTGTCAAACTTGCCGACCTCTCCGAGGCGGTAACGTTGCTCAACAACAAGCTCCAGGCGCTGTACGTCATGATCCAGGCCATCGGTTCCGCCCAGCATCTCGATCAAGTCCTCAAGGTAGTGACCTCGGAGCTTTCGCGGCTCCCGGACATCAAGGCGATATCGGTGAAACTGTTAAGCGACGACCACAAATACCTTTATTATGCCGCCGGACACGGCCTGCCGGAGGAATTTTACAAGAACAAGGTCATCGAGGTGGAAAAGAGCGCTCTTCACCGTGACATCATCGAGGGCAAGCTTTACGTCACGGGCCGCATTACCCAGCGTGAGATGGCCCAATTTGGCGAAGACCTCGCTCAGGAGGGGCTGCAATCGGTGCTATTTGCCCCGCTAATCGTCGAAAATCGCATAACCGGGATACTGGGGGCATACTGCGACCGACCGGACAGGTTCGATCAGGATGACGTTGATTTCTTTCGGCTTGCGGCCGGTCTGGTGGCGATTGCGCTTGAAAATGCGCGCGCTTACGAGTCCATTGAAAATCTTATAGTCGAGCGGTCGAAGTTCATGATGAGGATGGCGCACAACATGCGCGCCCCGCTCGCCGCGATGGTGACCGTTATCGAGGTGTTGCGGGACGGCTACAGGGGCGATCTCACCGACGAACAGCGCAAGTACATCCGCCGCGTGGAAATGCGCGCCCGAAGCATGATCTCTTTGATAAACGAGTTGATGATTATATCGAGGAACCGCAGCGAAGCGAGAGAACAGGTAAAAAAGCCGGTTGACCTGAATTCCATATCCGGCAGGATACAGCAGACATTCCGGGAAGAGGCCGCGGAAAAACAAGTTGCGTTCCAGGTGACAGCTCCCCCCGGCCTGCCGAAAATCACCGGCGACCCAGATATGATCGAACAGATGCTCGAGAACATCGTTTCCAACGCCATTAAATACACTCGGCCCGGCGGGCGAGTGGGCGCCACTTTTTCCGCCGGGACGAACGGCCACGTGCGAATAGAAGTAAGCGACGACGGCATCGGTATTCCCAGGGCCGATAAGCCGAAGCTATTCAGCGAATTCTTTCGCGCGCAAAACGCCCGCGCGGTTCAAGAGTTCGGAACCGGCCTGGGGCTTGCCATTGTCAAAGACATAGTTGATAAACATGGAGGGCGAATATTCGTGGAGAGCGAGGAAGGACTCGGCACTATCTTCGTCGTTCACCTTCCAATCGCCGGGGAGGAGAATATCAAATGAGAAGCGCATTGAAATTGAACATGAAGGACGAAATCCCCGATTTTATTGACGATGCCGCGATCAACGAAAATCTGGCCGCCGCGGCGGAGGCGGGGGTACATCGCGCCCTGGACGTGATCAAAAAGGCGCGCGAATTAAAAGGGCTTGATATATCGGACGTCGCGGTCCTGCTCCAGTGCAGCGACCCCGAGGTCCTGGAGGAACTGTTCCATACCGCGAGGGATGTTAAGGAGAGCATTTACGGCAAGCGGCTGGTGCTCTTTGCGCCCCTTTACGTATCGAACATGTGCCAGAATGACTGCCAGTATTGCCCATTCCGCGCGCGAAACACCAAAATCAGGCGGAGAGCGCTGAGCCAGGAAGAAATCGCCGAAGAAACCCTGCACCTTATCCGGCAGGGTCAAAAGCGGATTCTCGTCGTGGCGGGCGAAGCATATCCCCATGAAGGGCTGGAATACATATTCAAAACCGTCCACACCGTTTACGACGTCAAGGATGGAAACGGAGAAATCAGGCGCATAAACGTCAACATCGCGCCACTGACCGTCGAGGAATTCCGGGAACTGAAAGCCTGCAAAATCGGCACCTACCAACTCTTCCAGGAAACATACCACGTGCCCACCTACCACAAAATGCACCTCAGCGGCCCGAAGGCCAATTACGCATGGCGCATCACCGCCCCAAACAGGGCCTTCGAGGGCGGCATCAACGACATAGGGGTCGGCATATTGTTCGGGCTGTACGATTATCGCTACGAGATACTCGGCCTCATGCAGCACATCCGTCATCTCGAAAAGACCTGTGGCGTCGGGCCTCACACCATCAGCGTGCCGCGCCTCGAACCGGCCGATAACACAAAAATCGCGTCTCATCCCCCCTATCCGGTCACTGATGAAAACTTCAAGAAAATAGTGGCGATCCTGAGGCTTGCGGTTCCGTATACCGGCATCATCATGACCACGCGCGAGACGGCCAACATAAGGGCCGAGACTTTCGCCCTGGGAGTCAGCCAGATCAGCGCGGGAAGTCGCACCAACCCCGGCGGATACACGGAGGGTGAAACCGCCACGGCGCAGTTCCAGGTCGGAGATAATCGCAGCCTCGACGAGGTGATTTATGACATAACCCGCATGGGCTATGTCCCCTCCTTCTGCACGGCCTGCTATCGCCTGGGCCGCACGGGTGCGGACTTCATGGACCTTGCCAAGCCGGGCCTCATTAAAAAATTCTGCCTCCCGAATGCAATCCTCACATTCAAAGAATATCTGACAGACTACGCCAGCGCGAAAACACGCGAAGCGGGCATAGAGGCTATCCAGAAACACATCGAGGACATCCCAACCAAGACCCGCAGGACGGAAACCAACAGGCGCATGAAGAAAATAGAGAAGGGCGAGCGCGACCTGTATTTCTAACGGACGGTTGACCGCGGAGGGGGGATTGACGTGACAAGTTACCGGAAAGAGAAAGACCTGCTCGGACTCCGCGAGGTGCCCGCCGACGCCCTCTACGGAATCGCCACCGAGCGGGCAGTGGAAAATTTCCCGCTCTCCCGAAGACGAGTCAATCCGTCGCTTATCCATGCTTTTGGCGCCGTGAAACTGGCCTGCGCCATGACCAATAACGAGCTTGGATTCTTAAAGAGCGAACAAAAGGCTTTAGCCGTCTTCAAAGCCTGCGAAGAAATGATGAAGGGCGACCTGGATGAGCAAATCATCGTGGATGCCCTTCAGGGCGGAGCAGGCACCTCGACCAACATGAACGTCAACGAGGTCATTGCCAACCGCGCCCTTCAGATAATGGGGAAACCTCTTGGCGACCACGCCATCGTCTCGCCATTCGACGATATAAACCTGCACCAGTCCACGAACGATACCTATCCGACGGCGCTGAAACTCGCCGCGATACGCCTCTTGAGGGCCTTGGAGGAGCGGGTCGTCGAGTTGCAGGAGGCGTTTCAGGCAAAGGAGAAGCAGTTCGCGCACGTTGTGAAGGTCGGCCGCACCGAAATGCAGGACGCCGTTCTTATCACCTTGGGCCGCGAAATGGGCGCTTATGCGGAGGCGTTCAACCGTGACAGGTGGCGCATTTACAAGTGCGAGGAGCGGCTGCGCGTCGTCAACCTCGGCGGCACAGCCATAGGGACCGGCATCGCTGCGCCGCGCGAGTTCATTTTTCGCGTTGTGGATAAGCTCCGCGACATCACCGGGGTCGGCTTTGCCCGCGGGGAAAATCTCATAGACGCCACCCAGAACGCGGACGTGTTTGTCGAAGTGTCGGGGATATTGAAAGCCTCGGCGGCGTCTCTCATCAAGGTTGCAAACGATCTGCGGCTGATGTCAAGCGGGCCGGAGGCGGGCATCGGTGAGATTCGCCTGCCCGAGCGGCAGCCCGGCTCGACCATCATGCCCGGAAAAGTCAATCCGGTGATACCGGAGGCTGTTGTGCAGGCGGCAATGCTGGTCATGGGAAACGATCAGGTGATCGCCTTTGCGGCGGCCTCCGGAAATCTCGAGCTGAACGCCTTCATGCCACTCATCGCCGATTGTCTGCTCACGAGCTGCGACCTCCTGGCGCGCACATGCGACATTTTCAGGCGTTTTTGCGTCGAGGGCATCGAGGCCAACGAGGAGAGGTGCCGCGCACACGTCGAAAATTCGACCGCCATGGCCACAGCGCTTCTTCCGGTGATCGGCTATGAAGGGGCCGAACAATTGATAGCGCTGGCCCGAAAAAGCGGCCGCAGCATAAAGGACACCGCCATCCAGGAAGGCATGGTCACGCCGCAACAGCTCGAAGAGCTGGCAAGCCCGGAGGCCGTCTGCCGCCTGGGATCAACGGTGAAAGCCAAGACGTAGCAGCAGCTTGCGTGGGGATGTCAACGAGGTAAATCAAAATGGAAGCAGCGCCAAAAGGACTCAGGCTCCATATCGGCATATTCGGCCGTCGCAACGTGGGCAAATCCAGCCTGCTCAACGCCATCACGCGCCAGCAGGTCTCGATCGTCTCCGACCAGGCAGGCACAACCACCGACCCGGTCGAGAAGCCCATGGAGCTGCTCCCGCTCGGCCCCGTGCTGTTCATAGACACCGCGGGGATAGACGATACCGGCGCGCTTGGCGAACTGCGCGTTCACAAGACCCGCCAGGTCTTCGACCGCACAGAGCTTGGGGTCATCGTCTCCGAGGCCGGAGGATGGGGCGATTTCGAGGAGCAACTGCTTCACGAGCTTTCAAGCCGAAATATCCCCATAATCGCCGTTTTCAACAAGTTGGATATCGCAAGGCCGGACGCGGCTCTTATCGAGCGCCTGAAATCGAGTAAGATCAAGACCGTCGAGACGATCGCAACCACAGGCTCCGGCATCCTGGATTTCAGGCAGGCGGTGCTCGATTCTGCCCCTGAAGGATTTATTAATAACCCCACAATACTCGGCGACCTCGTCCCCCCCGGCGAATTCGCCGTGCTCGTCGTCCCCATTGACAAAGAAGCCCCCAAGGGGCGCCTGATAGTCCCGCAGGTGCAGTCCATCCGCGACCTGCTCGATAATGATTCATACTGCATCGTAGTGAAGGAGCGCGAGCTTAAAAGGGCCATCGAGGGGCTGAAAAGGCCGCCAAGCCTTGTGGTGACGGATTCGCAGGCCTTCCTCAAGGTTGCGGCGGATACCCCGCGCGAGATCAAGCTCACGTCGTTCTCCATACTTTTCGCGCGCTTCAAGGGCGACCTCGTGGAGCAGGTGCGCGGCACTATGGCGATAGATCGCCTGAAAAGCGGCTCCAGGATACTCGTCGCGGAAGCGTGCTCCCATCATCCGATCGCCGAAGACATCGGCCGCGTTAAAATCCCGCGATGGCTTACCCAGTACGTCGGCGGCAAGCTGGAGTTCGAGCATTACCAGGGGCACGATTTTCCCGCCGATCTCTCGTCGTTCAACCTCATCGTCCACTGCGCCGCATGCGTGCAGAACCGGCGCGAAATGCTCTCACGCATCATCCGCGCCCGTCAGGCGGGCGTGCCCATTACAAACTACGGCCTCACCATCGCCTATTCGCTCGGCATCTTCGAGCGGGCGCTCGAGCCTTTCCCCGCCGCGCTTCAGGTCTACAGGGAATTGAAAGGGAAGGCGAAATGAACGCGATCGGGACGATTCTGGACTGGCTGCGCGAAACGGACGAGGGTCGGCTGGCGCATCTCTTCCAACAGGCGGACGCGGTCAGGAAAAAGCGCGTCGGCGATGAGGTGCATCTCAGGGGACTCATCGAAATCTCCAATCATTGTGTCCGCCAGTGCGGTTACTGCGGCCTGAGGAAAGGCAACAGGAACCTCGATCGCTACCGGATGAGCGAAGAGGAAATAATGGCGTGCGCCCGCGAAGCGATGGGCTATGGCTACGGCACGGTTGTCATGCAGTCGGGGGAGGACTATGGCATCGGCGCCGACTGGCTCGCGGGCATCGTCCGGCGGATCAAGGCCGAAACACCGCTCGCCGTAACGCTGAGCCTCGGAGAGCGGCCGGATGAAGACCTTGAGGCGTGGCGGGATGCGGGCGCGGACCGCTATCTGCTGCGCTTCGAGACCTCTGACCCGGAATTGTATCGAATAATACATCCTGACCTGCCCGGCAGGGTTTCGGATCGCATCGCCATGTTGAGAAGGCTTGAAGATATGGGCTATGAGGTGGGAAGCGGCGTCATGGTTGGCATCCCGGGGCAGACCTATGAGAGCCTTGCGAACGACATCGAGACCTTCCGCGAGCTGGACCTCGACATGATCGGTATCGGCCCTTACATATCTCATCCCGCCACGCCGCTGGGCGCGGGAGAATGGAAACATCCCATCCCCGAGGATGAACAGGCGCCCAACACGGAAATTATGGTTTACAAAACCATCGCCCTTACTCGACTCGCCTGCCCCGAAGCCAACATCCCAAGCACCACCGCGCTCGCAACGATAAACCGGGAGGCGGGCCGCGAAAATGGCCTCATGTGCGGCGCAAATATCGTCATGCCCAACCTCACACCCCTCCAATACCGCGCAAAATATGAAATTTATCCTGCCAAGGTCTGCATAAGCGAAACGGCAAAAGAATGCCATATCTGCCTTATAGGAAGGATCAAAGCCATCGGCCGCAAAACGGGAAGCGGGCAAGGTGGCCGCAAACGAAGCGGCTCTTCAGGTATAACGGTTTCGCCCGTCAAGTCCAGTGAATAATTGCGCTTATGGCCTGAACCGCGTCTTGGATGTTTTTATATACCGGCAGGCCCGCCTCTCTCAGGATGGAAGATATGGTTATCCTTATTTCTTCAACGAGCATCGAGTTGTCGGTTGATCCTGAAATGATGAATATCGAGGGCTTGAGGCCTGTTTTTCCTATCCTCGCGATTTCTTTCAATCCGCCGATTATCTTTTCTTTCGGGTACATGCTCATGAAGTCGAGCGGCAAGTAGACGACGAGCATATCTATATTTTCGTCCGTGTCCGCCGCGAGCATCGCGTGGGCCATGATCGCGAAGTCCAGGCCGAAGGCGCCCATGTCAACGGGGTTTGCCGTGCTGGTGTTTACGGCAGGGATCTTCTCGGCGATCATTTTCTGCGTTTTTTCTTCCAACCGGGGCATGGTGAGGCCGTAGCTTATGGCGAGGTCCGTGAACAGCACGGAAACGCCTCCGCCCGCCGTGAGGAAAGCGGCCCTCGGGCCTGCGGGGATTTTATCGGATGTTGCGAGCATTACAATGTTGATCAACTGCTCGATGCTTCGCGCTTCGATGCACCCGCATTGGCGCATCACTGCCGACCAGATTTGAGGATGCATCGCCAGGGCGCCGGTGTGGCTGAATGCGGCCCTTGCGCCATGTTCCGTGACGCCGCCCTTGAGAATTACGACCGGCTTTTTCTTCGCGGCCCGTTTTATTACCTCAATGAACCTCCTGCCATCCTTCACGTCCTCGATGTATGCCGCGATGGTCCTGATGGCGTCATCGTCGGCGAAATATTCAATGTAATCCTCCGCGCGAAGGTCTATCTGGTTTCCGTACGAGACGGCCTTGTTGAGAGCTATCTTCCGCGCAACGGCCATGCGGGTGAAATCATTGGTCACGCCGCCGGACTGGCCGAGAAACCCCACATTTCCGCGTCCCTCCTGCCGCAAGGTGGGGTCAAACGTGACCTTCGACTCGTTACAATGTATCCCGATGCAGTTGGGGCCTACTATTCTCAGGTTTCCGCTTCTGGCTATATTTATTGCGGCTTCCTCGAGTTCCCTGTTGCCGACCTCGGAAAACCCTGAAGTAAAAAAGTGCATAAATTTAATGCCCTTTTTCACGGCGGCCTCGATGGTGGGCAAAGTGAGACTTGCCGGGACGGAAACGATGGCCAGGTCTGCGTCGTTTGGGATCGAATCGAGGCTCGGATAAACCTTCGCTCCGCCTATCTCCTTATGCGCCGGATTTACGGGATAAAGCTTCCCCTCGTATCCGGCGGCGAGAAGCGCCTGGTAAAATGGAAGTTTTCCTCCCGCTATTCTGGGGGACGCCCCCACTACGGCGATGTTGCGCGGGTAAAACAGTAATTTAAGATCCATGCGATTATCCTTGCGTTTTTATTACCATGGGATGGCGCCCCAAAGCCGCTCCCGGTTTTTCCATCCCAGACAGTTTATCAATTATACAAAAAAAATTAAGAACCCGCAGGTGGCAACCCCAAAATCCGATTGCAAAATCCTAAAAAAATGTAATAATTATAGTTTAAACTAAAACAAGGAGAGCGATCAACCGATGATAGTTGCAACGCGTATAAGAAAGGGTATGCTGATCAAATTGGACGGTGAACTGTACCGTGTGCACGATTTCTATCACAGCACACCCGGCAAGGGCATCCCCTGCATGCAGACCAAGTTGAAAAACCTGCGCACCGGCTCTATTTCCGATTTCAGGTTCAAACCGGGAGATAAGGTAGAACGCGCTACTCTGGAAATGAAACCCTTCGAATACCTGTACCAGGACGGCAACAGCTACGTCTTTATGGATTCCCAGACGTACGAACAAGTGCACCTGGACCCGGAGCTGGTCGGCGATTCAATTGAATACATGAAACCCAATCAGGCTGTAACTATAGAATTTCACGATGAAAAACCTCTCGGTGTCACCCTGCCGAAGACCGTTGACCTGAAAGTAACCCATACCGAACCGGGCCTCAAGAGCGCAACCGTCACCAACGTCGGCAAGCCGGTTACCCTTGAAACCGGCCTGATCATCACCGCCCCTCAATTTATTGATATCGGGGACATTATTCGCGTTGACACCGAAGAGGGGGGCTACGTCGAGCGCGTAAAAGCCTGAACCGGTTATTAACGACAAGTGGCGGGCTTGAAACCCGCCACAATTCATGATGAAACGGGGATTTCCGTCACCAATCCCTATCGGTTAATGTGGGAAACCCGCGTTTATTTTCCAATTCATTTTCGGAAATTTCGATTTACGGCGGCGGCATGAACCGTCCCGTGTAATTATACATATCCCATGTCGTCAGCTGCTTGCGTGTATTGACGGGGTCGGCGGCGTTGACGTACCAC
>Ga0209777_10002442_pt1 | contig 24427 bp, 27 predicted proteins | sample FrelakmetHBP12HB_FD_187147 | JGI IMG/M metagenome (GOLD analysis project Ga0209777, IMG submission 187147) | Freshwater lake sediment microbial communities from the University of Notre Dame, USA, for methane emissions studies -HBP12 HB (SPAdes)... | ecosystem: Environmental > Aquatic >... | reverse complement strand
CTTGCGTCCCATGAACGACAATCTAACCCTACCATTGGACGTGGCCACTCGCCGGCAATTCACCCCCGCCCTGAAGGGCGGGGCACTCTTGCCGAAGAATGGTAGTTCTCTCCCCAGTCAAGATCGCGAAGTACTGCCCGCGCCGCGGATGCGCGTTCGTCGAGTGCGTACTCGGTCTGTGTGCTGGAATGAACGTCTGCAGGTCTACTTGCGGCGGCGCCTAGCCGGAGCAGACAGATCCCCGGCAACAGCTCTGGCCGCCGGACGCGAGCGCCGGAACGCCACGATCAGGGCGGTCGCCGCCAGCAGCGCGGCCACACCGCCGACGACGATCGACGCGATGACCATCGGCTTCACCGCCGCGGTGGCCCCGGTACCGGCGTCTGCGCGCACGGTCGTCTCGAGGTCGTCGATGGCCTTCAGCGCCTTGGCCCTGTTCTCCGCGCTGACGAAAGTGCTGATCGGGCTCGACGACAGAAACGCGTCGATGTCGGACTTGAAATCTCCGAGGGCCATGGTTACCCCTTCCTGATGCGCTTGCTTCCGGTCGAGCAGCGCTTCTTCGCCGGCGAGAGGAGCTTGTGCGCCCGAGTGCCGACGGCGCACTGCTGGTTGCGCGGCTGCCAGTAGCCCTTCGGGCATCCCAAGAGCAGCCACGCGGATCCACTCTTCTTGTACCTGAAACTGCGCTTGTCGAATGCACCCTTCGGCTCCACGCTGCGCTCGCAGAAGCTGCCCTTCATCTTTCTCTTCGTCTTCGTCGCCACGGTGGTCCTCCTGGTGCTACCCGTCGAAGTCCTCGAACTGCGTTCCGGCGCCGAGCCGCCCAGCCAGGTCACTGTCGAGCGACACCCACCTCGACGGCGAGTTCTTGGGAAAGCCCGCGAGCGTGAAGATAGTCGGCTCCTCGCTGGGGCGCTTCGCTGCACGGAAGCGGCATGTGATGCCGTTCAGCGTGAGCAGTGAGCAGGTCAACGCGATCTGCGAGTCCTCGCCGGCGGGGGTCAAGCTGGCCGCGATGCCGCTGTTGGCCCGCGACCACTGGTTCACGGCCTCGGTCTCGCAGTCGGCGTCGCGGGCCTCGCAGCCGGCGCCGGTGACGGTCATCTTGCGTCGACCCACCGTCACGATTCGCTGGCCGGGGCCCGTCACGGCAAGGGACAACTCGCGCATGTTTGGGTCGCGCACGGCATCCCAGACGGTGTCCTGGAGGCGGCCGATGCGCTCCTCGGCCTCGGGCACCTTGCCGGCTCCGAGCATGGGCTTGGTGCTGTCCCCGGATGCTCGGCGCCGGGCCAGGTAGAGCCCGAGCACGGTGGCGCCGGCGGCAACGCCGACGGCCCCGAGGGCGAGGAGGATGGTCTTGGTCTCGGTCATCGGTTCAGCCTCTGCTCGGGAAGTCGACGTGGCGGCCATTGGGGGCCTCGCGCCCAGCGCGGAACTGACCGGGCAGGGTCGTGTCGACTGCAACGAGCCGCCCCTGGACCTCGGCCATTCCATAGATGTGCGCCCAGTCAGCGTCGGCCTGCGGGGCCGTGATGCGGTCCCTCATGGGCACACCGACGGACTCGAGAAGCGAAGCGTTGACGCCTTGGTGATCGTCGCAATCGCCTCCCCCCATCTCGATGGTGCGGTGGGCAGCTTGGAACAGGTCGATGCCCTCGACCTTGCCGTTCCTCCCCATCTTCACCGGCGCGATGTCCCCGGTGTAGCGGACGTGCTCCGAGGTCCACTTGCCGACCGCGGCCACCTTGCAGGCGTCGTTGCTGCCGCAGTTGGCGCCGTCGACGGCGTACATGTACTTCCCGACCTGGACCTTGCCTCCCGGACCCACGATGGCGTTCGCCAGGTTCGCGATCTGCGGGTTCGCCAGGCTGACGCGGGTCAAGTCCTGGATGATGGACACCCTCATATCGATCGGCATGTCCGGGTCGGTGTAGATGGTGAGGGTCTTGTCGCCGACCTTGTGGGTCTCCAGAACCTGGGCCTTCTTCCCGCCGTGGAGAGAGCCACCCAGGAGCGCCTGCTTGCGTGAACGCCACTGCAGAATCAGGGCGCCGATTCCGAGCACGGCGGATCCGATGGCGAGGCCGATCGCAATCTTCTCGCCCGTGCTGGTCTCGCCGAGGTTCCTGCTGCTCATGCGATGAAGGTACCACGGGCAACCACGATGTCGCAACGAAGAGTCCCTTCGTGGTACCTTCTGGTTCATGCTCATCGGATACGATCCTGGTTCGGGAGGCTTGTCCGGAACGTCGGGCGCCATCTCCGGCGTTGCCGAAGATCTCGAGGCCGAGGCCAAGCGCCTCATCGCCGAAATAGAGTCCGGCAACCTAGACGTCGTGAAGGAAAGCGTTCGTCTTCTGCAGAAGGCGCTTCGCTCCTTCGCCTACCACCGCCAGAACTCGGCCCTCGACCCCTGCCAGTACGACGGCACGATGAACATGGGGACGATGATCGCCATCTACAACGCGGCGAACGAGCTTCTGGGGATGCTCGATCTGCCGTCACCGATCGGCGACCTTCTCGGCTTGGTGGACACGATACTGCACTGGATCGAGAACATCCCCCTCGTAGGACAGGTGACTCAGTTCATCCTCTCCCCGTGGCTCATTGACCCGGTGCTCGACCTCGTCCTCGGGATCCTCGACCTCATCCCGGGCGTTCCGGTGAGCGACATCAAGAACGGCATCTCCGCGATGGAGAGTGCGATTTCCCTCGCGTCTCCAGCTATGGCACTCGCCCTCTTGGGGGCGAAGCTGGTGACACCGCAGGTTCCTCCGGGCAGCGGCGGTCTGTCTGGTCCTCTACTGCCACACTCTGGTAACGTCATCCTCGGCGCGCTGACGAAGTACGATCCGCAGGTCCACGGCCTGCTGATGAAGGACGCGCTATCGGGCTGTCTGGCGCGCACAGAAGCCCAGGAAACGGCCCCGTACGTTCTTCCCCCGTATCCTCGTCCCCCGATCGCGAGGTGGCTTGCCCTGGGAGGCTTCGGTCTCGTCACCTACGACAAGCCCTACTACATCGAAGGATGGGGTCCACCGGACGTATGGGAAGCGTCCGACCTCGATGCGTGGAACAAGAATAAGACCCACAACATGATACGGTCGGATCTCACTTACTGGTACGTCGACCAGGGGGAGATGCCGTTCATCTCGTTCTTCGTCAGTAGACCAGACGGATCGAAGTTCAGGCTCGGCATCTTCTACAACAAGTACACCACCAAGCTCCGCATTGAGAAGTGGAACCACGAGAGCCTCGGGGCCTGGCTCTCTGATGCGGTCGGAGACCTCTGGGACATCGCCAAGGACATCGGAGGCTTCCTCTGCGGCGCCGTTGGCGCCGACGACGACTGCTTTGAGAAACTGTACGACTTCGTTAAGAAGTGGGGATGTGCGATCGTCAACAGCGAAATCATCGTCCAGTGCGTCTCGCTAGGCGCGTCACTCGTAGCAACACCGGCGACTGGCTTGGCCATCGAAGCCGCAGCCCACGTCGGACAGGCAGCGTGTGCGGTCCTAGACATCACGGAGGCGCTCATCGCCATTCTGCGCCTGCTTGCCTCCCCGCATCGCGACCCACCAGACCTGAGCGGCGAAGACGCACCGGAGTCAAAGCCGGATTCGCTGCGGGCGCTGGCGCCAAACATCCTCAGTCTGCTGCACAAGGGTACTGCAGCAGGTCCGGCACAGTCAGCAGGTAAGTGGCTCATCCCGCCGCCGTCAAAGCTCACGAACAAGAAGGTGGCGACGAAGGGGTACCCGGCAGGTTCCATTGGCCTCTGGCACCGAGACCTGCAGGTCTGGCTCATCTTCTCTCCACCAGCTGCAACACCGTCGACTCCGGCTGCGCTCGGCGAGGGGGTCAACCCGACCGGAGTGCCCTCTACGTACACGCAGACCGGCACGGAGAACGCACTTCCAAAGACCGTGAGAAACGGCGGCGAGACCGGCTACCCCTTCTACCGGAAGTGGTGGTTCTGGGCGCTCGTTGGCGCCGGCGCCGTCGGAGCTACGGCGACGGTGCTGGTCGTGAAGCGAAGGAAGGCGAAGAAGGCGCTCGGCCGGCTCGAGGAGGTCAAGCAACTCGGGGGACGGCGGCTCGATGGCGCCGTGTTTCTCAAGAACACGAGTCCCAACTACTGGACCGATGGACGCTGGACCATCACGCGCATCCCCCTCAAGAAGGGCAGCTACCACTTCCGCGCCTCGGACATGTACCACGAGTGGAGTACCGACGCCGAGACGTGGGAGGAAGTTGTGGCGGCCTTGGAAAGGCGGGCCAAGGCAGTGGCGAAGATCGAGAAGCCGGCGACCCTCGGCGCCGCCACGCAACTCGGCGCTCGCCCGCACTACATCGACAGCGAGGGCAAGATGCACGTAGGCCACAGCGGAGGCGGCATCAGGTCCGACGTGCTGCAACTGAGACGAAGGATCAAGCGCGCTATCGGGCGCATGGTTAGAACGTCGCCCCCGAAGGGCTCGTCCATGCCACCCGTCGCACTGGAGTACCTCACTCTCGAGGAGGTGAGTGCGCTACGGGCCGAAGGTCTTGTCGTCGAGTCGATGGCGCACGCCGGTCACGGAGAAGGGCTATTCACTGTCACGGAGAAGGGGCGCTACTACTAGGCCGTCAAGTCTCGATTGACAGCGTCAGCATCTTCGCATAAGGTCGCCTCCTACCACAGGAGGTCGACTTTGCCCAAGTACAGTACGATCGCCTTCGGCCATGGCCGCACCCGCAAGCCGAGCGGCATCAACAAGCTCCACCGGCGCATGCTGCGCTCCAACGGCTTCCACGCGCATCCGACCATGGGCAGGAACATGGAGGCAGACGCTTCGTCGACCTGGACGCGGCTTGTCGAGCAGCGCTTCGCCATGCGCAGGCTGCTCCCTGGCGGCGAGGCCTCGGCCGTTCTCCTCGGCGCGCAGAACAGCGGACGCCGTCTCCCGTCCCACCACGACCGGCGCGCCAGCCGCTGAGTGGCGGCGCGTCCCGTTCCTCGAGCACACTCTGCTCGCCGCGCCAACAATCGTCGGCCGGTTCGTTGCCAGAAGCACCTTCAGTGGTGTACCCTCTTGGGTAACACGGCGAGCTTGCGCTCACACCACTACGAAGGAGCCCTCGATGCTCTCGATGAATCGCGTCACCCTGCTCGGAACCGGAAACGACATCGGCTACGGGAGCCGTGGACGTCTCCTCGGAGGGGCGTCTGGAGGTCTCGGGGCTCCGACGGTGTACGCCGCCACCTCGGCCGACGTGACCAGGGCAGACGTAATCAACCTCCAGAAGACCCTCAAGTCCATCGGCCAGATGTTCCCGGACTATGACGGCAAGGATCCGGTCGTGAATCCTGGCAAGGGCGACCTGTCCATGCAGCCCTTGATGGCGCAGAAGGATTGGACGAAGGACCAGGACGGCAAGACGGTCGCCTTCGAGGTGAACGGAGATGTCACTCTCGTAACCGGCATCGCACTGCTCAACACCATCAAGAAGGTTGCAGACAAGATCGACACGGTCGACGAGATCAACAAGGCTGTCGATGACATAGTGTGGCTCATCAACACAGTCGAAGGAGCGATCCCGCAGATCGGCCACCCATGGGAGGTCGTCGAAAACTGGGACGCCATCGTTAGCGCGGCCCACTATGTCTGGAAGAAGGCCGACTCGATCGACGTCGCCGTGGGGAAGGTACTGTTCTGGATCGCCAAGAACGCCTACACCATCGGCGTCGCGCTCGAGGCGGCCAGAGTGCTCATTCTGGCCCAGGCGGGAGGCACTCCTCCAGGGACGATCCCCGGAGACGACACTCCCTCCGACTCGATCCCCGGAGGGGGCGGTGACGACATCCAGCCACCCGACGCACCTCCCGCTCCCTACTACGAGAAGTCGTACCCCATCGGGTCGGTCAAGCGCTACAACACCACCCGCAACATCTGGTCCATCTACGCCCCGGTCGGCGTGTACGAGACGGCCGATGAGACGGCCGCCAGAATGGCGGCCGTCATGAAGACACACAGGACGATGGTTGCCAGCTACACCAAGCCGGGAAGGAAGGCAGGCCTCGGCGCCACCTACCCTGAGGCCAACGAGCCGAACCCGACCGTCACCAACCAGCATGGCGTCGTGCTCCAGACCATCAAGGTCGACGAGGTTCCTGGCTACGTCAACGACACTAACCAGACCAACGTCGGCACCGAGACGGACAAGGGTACCTACCCGGCCGGGTCAATCGCGCGCTGGAACACGACGCGCAACGTCTGGTCGGTGTACTCGCCGACGACCATCGCCGGGCTCGGCATGTTCTCCGAAGGCCTGTGCATCTACGGCCTCGGTGCCGATGCGACCGTGACGTCCCCCGATCCGGACCCGCCTGCGCCTGCCGGCACCAGCAAGAAGGCCGAGGTGCCCGGCTCTCCGATTACCCCTCCTCCTGGCACCCAGAACGGCGGCAACGAGAAGGACAAGACGTCCTTCTACACGAGGTGGTGGTTCTGGGCTGGCCTCGGCGGCGCGGCAGCCGCCGGCACCGCCGCCTACTTCCTCCTCCGCAAGAATCCGAGCGGGCCGGTGAGCGGAGCCGCCGGAGGACACCCAGGCTTCTGGGTTCGTCTGCTCAAGCCGGTCAAGGGACTCAACTACTACAAGGTCGGGAGCATCGTCCCGGTCTACAAGCACCAGCGCACCGGCCTTCCGGTCTGGCACGTTGGCACCACGATGGTGGATCTGCCGCGTGGATCCTACGTTCGCGTGCAACGCCCGAAGTAGCCCGGTTGCTCTCTCTTCGGTGCCCGCCGTGATACCATGGGCACCATGCCCCGCCAAGTTCAGGCAGCCCTCCTCATCCATCGCCACGAAGTAGCCCTCGCCGGTCCCGGCCTTTGCGTGACTCGCGAGGACGCCGGCGCCTACTACCCGCTGCTCGGTTTGATCGAGCGCGGCTCGGCCGTGCTTGTCGGCGAGACCTACGACCTCCAGGGCCGGCGCCGCATCCTCGCCCAGCTGAACTGCGGGCCGGCACGCGGGCTCGGGCGAGAAGAGGAGCGCCGCTCCATCACCATCGGCCCCGAGTTCTTCGCGGCGGCCCTCAAGGACTACGACGACTGGCCGGAGAAGTGGTGGCGCGAGGCCATCCAGAACAGCGTCGACGCCGGCGCCAGGAACGTCGTTCTCGAGGTCCGCGAGAACTCCGACGGCACCTTCACTGCGAGCTGCGAAGACAACGGCAGCGGCATGGACGAGGACACGCTGATCAACAAGTTCCTCGTCCTCGGCGCAACCACCAAGATCGCTTCTGGGGGAACCGCTGGCGGCTTCGGGAAGGCGAAGGAGTTGTTGCTCCTCCCGTGGATGTCCTGGCGCATCCACTCGCGCGACACCGGCGTCCAGGGCAGCGGCATCGACTACACCGTCCATCGCCTCGCACCTCGACGCGGCACGCGCCTCGAGGTGGTGATGTCTGCCGACAAGCACACCTACGAGTCGGCGGCCATCGCCTTCATCGAGAAGTGCTTCCTCCCCAACGTCCACTTCACGGTCAACGGCAAGACCTACCGCGCCAAGCTGGCCGGGCAGGTGCTCGTCGAGAGCGTAGCCGGCAAGGCGGATGTCTACTTCACCCCAGCCAAGGACAAGCAGAGCTACCTCTACGTCCGCACGAACGGCCTGTTCATGTTCGCTCGTCACATCGGCCAGGTTCCTGGCTACGTGATCGCCGAGATGACCGTGCCGTCGGTTCAGGTTCTCACCGCCAACCGCGACGGCTTCCGCGACTACGAGATCCGCAATGCCGTCGACGAGTTGGCGCAGAGAATCGCGAAGGACAACATGAGCGCCCTGAAGTCTTCCAGGGGGCTCATCCGCCAGAAGTTCGTCGGCGCGGGCAAGTTCCGGGCTACCAACCTGGCATCCGATCTCCTGGCGCAGGTTGGGCCAGCTACCGGCGTGTCGGTCATCTCCATGAGCGACCAGCAGAACATCGTCGCGATGATCGACCACTACCGCGAGCGCGACATGGAATCTCCAGAGCACGAAAGTGCTCTACCTGCCACCGAGACGATCACCGTGATGCTCGACCAGAAGTGGGACGGACCATCTCACCTTGAGGCCGCTCTCAAGCAACTCGTCTGGCAGCCCGACTTCTTCATCGTCAATGAGATCGACGGCTACAAGGTGCCCAAGAGGTTCTTCCCGCAGACGATGGCACCGACGGTGAACAAGCTGGCCAAGACCTGGGCAGAACTGGTCCGGTACGTGATGATGCAACTCGGCTCCGACAAGACGTTCGGCGTCGGTTTCATCTTCTCCAACGACACTGGGGCTGCGGCCCTGACGGAAGACAACAACGAGCGCTGGCTCATGGTCAACCCGTTCCGAGACCTCTACCACCGCACGGAGATCTGGCACCCAACCGTTGATGCCGACCTCCGGTGGCTCTACGCTGCTGCGATCCACGAATGCACCCACATCGCCGACGGTATCAGCTACCACGATGAGAGCTTCTCATCGGCGATGACCCGCAACGTGGCCAAGTGCGCCGGAGGCTACCGCAAGATCCGAGCGATCGTCTCTGGTATCAAGATGCGCGGCGGCATCGAGGTCGACTAGGGGCCGGTTGCTTCGTTTTCGACCGCCGGCGTGTTACGCTGGCTCCATGCTTTCCCTCACCCCCGTCGTCCCCATCTCGCGCACCGTTTCCACCTCCGTCAAGGCCGCGACCCCAACGACTGTCGCCCCCGCGACGCCAGTCTCGGTCGCTTTGCCGACGAGGTCTCCTTCGGCTCCGACGACCACCATCGCCCTGCCCTCATACGCCGTCATCCTCGTCGCCAGCGCCGGCGGGGTGGCGGTCGACGTCACCGTGAACCCGGACATCGTCGTGCAGCTGACGACGAAGAACCCCGAAAGCGATACCGAGGTAGTGAAGCCAGGGACGTCGTACTCGATGCGCCTGTCGCCGGGGCAGTCCCTCTACGCCAGGGCGACGGGGTCTGGACACATCGCCGTCTCCGCAGTCTCGACGCTGGCGGTGGCCGCCCCGGTCTCTCGCACCGTGCTCCCACTCGTGACGCCGGCAGCGGCGCCAGCGGCGAGGGTGCCCGCGGCGACGGCGACTCCAGTTGCCACGACGACTCCCATGACGTCAACCGCACCCTCGGTCACCGTCACTGTTCCACAGACCACGTCGGGGAAGGGCACGCTCGACCCTGCTGTGGACGCTGCGGCGATGGCGGCTCTGTTGGCTTCGCTCCACACGCAGAGCAGCCCAGATAGCGTTGACGCCTCTGCCATCCCCGGTGGGCCGTCAGCGACCGCGGACTACGTAGATCCGGCGACCGGCCAGCACATCTGTCCCGACAACTGCTGGTGGGACGAGGCGTCGCAAGACTGCGCGTGCCAGCCGTATGGCCCACCGCTCCCCGACACCGACAAGAAGATTGACCCGCTCGTCTACTCCCCTCCTCCGGGCCTCCTCGTCGACCGCGGCGGCTACCCGGCCGGCTCAGTAGCGCGCTGGAACACGACGCGCAACGTCTGGTCGATCTACTTTCCGAAGAGCACCATCGCCGGTCTCGGCATGTTCTCCGATGGCCAGTGCATCTACGGCAACTGCCTCGGCGACGATGCTGTAACCAAGGAGGATCAGGCTTCTCTCGCTCTGCTCCCCTACCCGGATCCGTATCCCTCGCCGCCGGAAGGAACGGCCAAGGGCGCCGAGGTACCCGGGACGCAGGACGTGCCACCAACCGACCCCAAGACCGGCGCCCCCATTCCCAACGTCGGCACCGAGACGGACAAGGCCTTCTACCAGAAGTGGTGGTTCTGGGTCGGCCTCGGCGGCGCTGCAGCTGCTGGCGTCGGGGCCTACTTCCTCCTGCGCAAGAAGCCGAGCGGGCCGGTGAGTGGGGCCAAGCACCAGATGAAGACCGGATCCGAGTGGGTCGTGTACCTCACGAGCAAGAAGGATCCGGAGCATTGGAATAGCCGTGGCACCATGAGGATCTCTGCCGACAAGACGCTTCTGATCTTTCCGGCGAGCCAGGGCATCCCTGAAGGCGGCGAATACGGCAGGAAGCTCGTCTGGCGGGGCCACGCAGAGACCTCCAACTACGGTATCGTCCGCGCTCGGCGGGAGATGGCTCAATCGGGAGTGACGGTGAGCGGGGCGAGGCGGCTGTAATCAGCGTCCGGAAGTAGCGCAGAAGCTCGTTCCCGTGGTACGCTCGTCCTCGTGATCACCCAACAGAGAATCCAGGCCAAGGTCGGAGTCGCCCCCGGGACCACCACCATCAAGATCGACGGTGGTTCTGGCCTCGGCTCGTTCCAGTGGTTCCCCATGCCCACCATCGAGAGCCGCAACGCGGCCATCCAGGCGGGCGGCGCGCAGAAGCCGGCGAGGTACTTGGACCCCTACGCCACCGTCGCCGACATGCGCGGGCAGCAGGGCATGCGCGGCCAGGTCGGGATGCCGAGCGAGGTGAACCCGTGGCGCACGGGCAACGAGCACGGCAAGCGCTCGACGACCACCATCAAGCTCAACCACGGCAACGTCTCCATCGGCGACGCGGCTCCTGGTCTCGGCGGGATGGTGAACGAGACGAACCCCTGGCGCACCGGCGACGAGCACGGGAAGCGCTCGACGACCGTGCTCGACCGCAAGAACGGCGAGTGGACCTTGCGCGGGCCCGACGGCCTCGGCGGCACGAACGGCCTCGGTGCGATGGTCACGGGCGAGGTCATCCGCTCTCTGAGCGGCAACCTGGGCGCCATCCCGACCGACGACAGCCTCTCCGTCTACGCCGGCGGCGGCTACCGGCCGGTCCACTCGGGCTGGGTCGCGAGCACGACGCCGGACGGCAATCCGTACTACGCCCCGAACATGCTCGGCAACGGTTCCACGACCGCCGTCACCCAGGCGCCGTCTCCAGCCCAGACCCCCGAGCAGGCCGCCGCGCAGGCCGCCAACGTCGACGAGCTGGTCTCCCTCCAGCGCGGGCAGACGATCATGCAGGTCATCTCCACCGTGGCGATCAGCATCCTCGCCGTCTCGGCGCTCGTCTCTGCCTTCCGCAAGTAAGGAGTCCCTCCATGCTGCAAGCAACGATCTCTGCGACCACGGGACTTGGCGCCTCGGGCGGCTCGGCCACCTCGTACGTTCCAGTGCCCGACCTCGACCGCTACGCCAACAACATCGAGACAACGGCCAAGGACCAAGGCGGCCTCTACTCGGTGGACAAGGTCGTCGCCGCGCTCCTGGCGGTCAGACCGGGCATGTATAGACGCACCATCGAAGGAGATGACTACGGCCGAGACGACGTACTCTCCAAGCTGTCCTTCAACGCCAAGGTGCCAGCGGACGTTCTTGCCACGGCCCAGATGAAAGTGACTGGCGCCGCATCTTCCTCGTCCTCCTCGTCGTCGTCGGTCGGGCTCGTGATCGGCGTTGGCGTCGGCGGCATCCTTCTCGGCGGCCTCATCGGAGCCCTCATCGGCCGGTCGACCAAGAAGTGCGGGCTGTAGCGCCCTCCGTGGTACACTTCCGGTCGTGCTCGCCACTCGCCATCTAATCGACGCCACCGAGGTCTACCCGCGCCTGTTCCAGGGTAGCCGACCTCTCCCCAACACCGTCGGCCACTTCGACCTCGTCGTCCTGGCGGCGATGGAGTACCAGCCGAGCCATCACGACCTCGGAGCCAAGGCTGTAGTCCACAGCCCGCTCGACGACGGGCCGCCGATGACTCCCGAGGAGCGCCGCAAGGCGGTGAGCGCTGCGATGTACGCCTCGCACTCGCTGCGCAGCGGCGGCGTGGTGCTGGTGACCTGCTGGCAGGGGCTGAACCGCTCCGGCCTCATCACCGCGCTCACGCTCGTGATGGGGAAGAAGATGCGCGTCGACGAGGCGGTGAGGCTTGTCCGGCGCGCCCGCGGCCAGAACGCGCTGACCAACCCCCACTTCTTGAACTTCCTCGCCAGGGCCAGCCGGTAGCTTTCACACGATGTACCACTTCACGCGCAGCAGGTACTTCTGCGGCGTCTCCCTCCCGTGGTAGAGGTCGGCGCGCACCCTCTGGCGCAGCCGGCGCTCGAAGCGGTTGGCCCACTCGTGGCGCAAGGGGCCCTGGCAGCCGCCCACCTTCTCGGGGTAGCCGTGCAGAAGCCCACCCTTGCCGATCTTGCGCAGACGACGCACCTGCACGCCCCACGGCGCGGTGTTCCAGGTTCTGCTCATGACAGCCTCCTTCCCCGGCGGGGAACTTAAAGGTCTGTCACGGCGAACCTCCTCTCCACGGCCAAGAGCCTAGCACATGGCGGGCAGGGACGGCGACGTGATAGAATCCCAGCCATGCTGTCCAGTAGCTACGAATCGTTGACGCCAGCCGAGAAGGATCGGTACGAGACCGCGCTGGCGACAACCTTCGAGATGTGCCGCTGTAGCAGCGGCTCCGTCGCTCCGTCTCCGATGTCCCGTGACGCGATTGTCGCCGGTCTACGTCTCTACCCGGATGGTCCGTTGCGTGACGCTCTCGCAGACGCTCTCAGGGAGTGCTGTCTCGGTGGAGACGACTGCGCCATGTGGGACGTCCTCGAGGCCGCAGCTGGTAGGCTCCGCGAAGATCGCCCCGCCGGCTGCCCGCGCACCGACGCCATCCCGTCTGACTGCATGAGCCTCTCGGTAGGCGCCAAGAAGAAGCTCTGCGCTGACTTGCCGTGCTCCGTGCCTCCGTTCAGCAGCGTGCGCTGCTGGCTCCCCTACGCCCTCTTGGGCCTCGTCGTCGGAGCCGCCGGTGGCGCAGTCGTCACGCATCTTGTCGCCAAGCGTCGCAGCAAGAAGGTGTAGCCCTTGAACTACGCGAAGCTCCACCCGTGGCTGCAGCAGGCCCTGTCGGCATCGCCCCCTCCGAGTACGATCCGTGTGATCGTGAAGTTCGTCAGCGCGGTGCCGAGCACCTTCGCCAAGAGCGCCGGCGGCACCCTGGGCTTGGACGTCGAACCGTCGCCCCCCGATGACTCGAGTCCTCCGGCGAGTCCACCAGCTAGCCATCCATCCTCTGTCGACGGCCCGGTGACGTTTTCCCTGCTGCCTGCGGTCGCCACCAAGGCCACCGTGGCACAGATCGACGCCTGGAGCCGCCGATCCGACGTGGAGATCATCTGGCTCGATGCCGAAGCCAAGCCGCTGCTGGACGACTCTGTCCCCATGGTAGGTGCTCCCGTCTGGTGGAAGAACGGGTACACGGGCAAGGGAATCAAGGTTGCCATCGTCGACACTGGGATTGACACATCTCACCCGGACTTCGTCGGGCGCATCGTCTCATCGTGGGACTTCACCGGCGAGGGCCTCGACGACATCGACGGGCACGGGACGCACGTTGCGGGGATCGTGGGTGGCTCAGGGCTGGCCAGCGCCTTTCGTTACCGCGGAGTCGCCCCGGGGTGCCTTCTCCTGGTGGCGAAGGTGATGAGGAAGACGAAGGATGGGTCGACTTCTGGCTTCCACTCGTGGATCATGAGCGCCATCGAGTGGTCCATTCTCAAGGGCGTGCGAGTGATCAACCTGTCGCTTGGGAGCCCCTCCGGCGACTGCACTGATGCTCTCAGCCACATGTGCGAAGTTGCAGTGAACGTGTCTGGCGTAAGCGTGTGCGTTGGCGCCGGCAACGGTGGTCCTGCACTGCTCTCGTTGTACTCTCCAGGGTGCTGTCCATCGGTCATCACGGTTGGAGCGACCGCCAAGGACGATTCGGTTGCCGACTTCTCGTCGCGCGGTCCTGCCCAGGACCGGCGCATCGGGAAGCCAGACTTCTGTTTTCCTGGAGTCGACATCTGCTCGACGAGGGCACACAACAGCACGCGGACACTTTCTGGCTACTACATGGTGCTCTCGGGCACGTCGATGGCGACACCCCACGCATCTGGGGCATGCGCGCTTCTGCTCGAGTCCCAGCCAACGCTCACACCACGACAGATCAAGGATCGTCTCGCGTCGATAGCAAGTGACGTCGGCGAGAGCACGTACGCGCAGGGAGCCGGACGCGTCGACTTGGCTGGGGCATACGGTTTGCGCTCACCTCTGCCAGCATGGACAACTCCGCGCCAGCCGCTGAGACCGTCCACGCCAGCCCCTGCCCCTCCTGTGCCGTCTACGCCGCCACGGCCGCTACCCCCGATCCCCTCGATTCCCACGGCTCCGGCATGGCCGACCCAGCCCGCATCACCGCCATACGTGCTCTACGCCGGTCTCCTCCTCGGCGCAGGAGCGATCATCGGCCTGTTCTTCGGCGTGATCTTGCCACTGCACCGACAGCAACAGCCGCACGCTGGTCTACGAGAACGTCGGTGCGCGGTTGGGCTGCCGTCTCGCTTCCGATAGAACAACGCGGCGACCCGAACTTCTCGGCCTTCCTGTCTGCGGCCATCCGGCAGATTAGCCCAGCGTGGCGGTGGCGTGATAGAATCTCCCACGATGAACTACGCGAAGCTCCACCCGTGGCTTATGCAGTCCCTGGCCGTGCCGGCGACGGCCACGCTGCGCGTGATCGTAAAGTTCGTCGGCGCGGTGCCGAGCGACTTCGCCAGGAGCGCCGGCGGCGCTCTGGGCTTGGACGTCGAGCCATCGGTCCCGGACGACTCGTACTCGGACGACTCGAGCGACCAAGCCGACGTGGTTCCCCCTGGCCTTCCGGCGAGCCCGCCAGCTCATCCTCCGGCGAACCCTCCCTCGAGCCCGCCGTCCTCTGTCGACGGCCCGGTGACGTTCTCCTTGCTCCCGGCGGTCGCCTTGGCGGCCACCGTGGCGCAGATCGACGCCTGGAGCTACCGCCCCGACGTGGAGATCATCTGGCTCGACCCGCCGGTCAAGCTGAACCTTAACCAGTCGGTGCCACTGGTCGGCACGCCGTCCTGGTGGAGGAACGGGTACACGGGCAAGGGGGTCAAGGTCGCCGTTGTCGACACGGGGATCGACGCATCTCACCCGGACTTCGCCGGACGCATCCTCAAGACCGTCGACTTCACCGGACAGGGCACTGACGACGTCGACGGCCACGGCACGCACGTCGCGGGGATCTTGGGTGGGTCGGGGACGGCCAGCGGGTTCGCCTACCAGGGCGTCGCTCCCGGCTGTTCGCTCCTGATAGCCAAGTCGGTGCCGAAGAACGCCAAGCAGGGGCGCTCGTCGTGGGTGGTGCAGGGCATCGAGTGGGCCGTCAAGCAGGGCGCTCGAGTCGTCAACCTGTCGCTGGGGGTGTCTCAGTGGGTCTCGGGCGACGGGTCCGATGCGCTCTCGAAGGCCTGTGACGCGGCGGTGGCCAAGGGGGTGTGCGTCTGCGTGGCCGCCGGCAACGACGGCCCAGAGGCCGCGACGATCAACGACCCGGGCTCCTCTCCGCACGTCATCACCGTCGGGTCAACGGACAAGGACGACAGCGTCTCGGGCTACTCGTCGCATGGCCCTACTCTGGACCGACGCGTGAAGCCCGACGTGTGCTTCCCCGGCGCGAACATCACCTCGGCTCGGGCGAGACACGGCACGAAGGGCACCTCCGGCTACTACGTCCTCAACTCGGGAACGTCGATGGCGGCGCCACACGCATCGGGGGCGTGCGCGCTGCTGCTCGAGGCCGACCCGGGAAGCACGCCGCCGGTGGTCAAGGCGCATCTCATGGCGCTTGCGGAGGACATCGGCGAGAGCGTGTACGCGCAGGGCGCCGGTCGCGTGGCGCTGGACGCCGCCTTTGGCGTTCACGGACCCGCGCCGCTTCCCCTCCCCTCGACGTACCAAGCCGCAGCTGCCATGCGCTCCGGGCAGTCGAAGCATCCCCGGTTCCCGGCGGCGCCACTGCCCCATCTGCCGAAGAAGGACGAGGCGACGAGCGCCGTGGTGTACGCTTGCGGCGTCGGCCTGGTCATCGGCGCCGGTGCGCTCCTCGGCATCATCCTCGGGTCGATGTCAAAGTCCCGCGCACCCAGACGCGCCGTGGCCGTCGGCCGGCACAACGAAGACGCAGGTCGACACTTCCGTCAGCCCAAGGTGGTACACTCGAGACATGGCACGCGCATGTAGAGCACCGGGCACGAGGATCCGTGAGGCTACCGACCACGAGTACGCCGCAGTAGCCCACCTCATCCTCAACGCCATCGAGAAGCAGTACAACCTCGCCGACGCAACCAACGACGTCGACCACTTCATCAAGTGCCGCACGCCGAGGGTCTTCTACTCCGAGCAGCGCCTCACGGCCTCGGTCCACTTCCTCTCGAGGTCGTTCAACGCCGAGCGCCGGGTTTGGGTCGAGATCCCCACATGGTCGCGAGGACCGTCATTCCCCATGCGGTCGAAGTACACGCGAGGCGTTCTCGACCAGGCAGCCCTGTGGGAACCGGACGCGTTCAAGGACTAGGGCGCGGCTTGTAGCCGGAAGCTCGTTCTTCGTGGTATCTTCGGAACAACAAGGAGCCATCCACCATGATCCTCGCCATGCCGATCTCCGACTCGTCCGGCGACGACTCGTCCGGCGCTGCCGCTGATGCCTCTGCGGCCTCCACCGACGCCCCGGCCGCTGCCGCTGCAGATGCCTCTGCGTCTCCCGACGACGCGCCTCCTGCCACCTACTCGGCCGGCGTCGACTTCAACTGCACGCCCGACGCTGCGGGGACGACTCACTGTTCGCCGGTCACGGACGAGGTCACGTCGGCGTTCGTCAACCTGCAGATGACGATCAACCTCTTCGCCCCGACGGTCGGCTTCGTCGCGGTTGCCACCGACGGCGACATGACGAACGACACCTTCAACGCCGCCCAGCAGGTGTGCGCGTACATCCAGGGCAACCCGTCACTGCTGCCGGACGGCCTGGCTCTCCCTCCGACCATCAACGACCTGGCGGCGTACGCCGTTCAGTACGCCACCGCTTTCTCCACGGCGGCGAGCGCGATGTCCGGAACGGCTCCGGCTCCGGCAGATGGGTCTCCAGCGCCGGAACCGGAAACCACCAAGGATACCGGCAAGAGCAGCAACACCTGGATGTGGGTCGCCGGGTCGATTCTCCTCGCCGTGACGGCCGGCACCGTCGGGTACGTCATCTACAAGAGCCGGCACCGCCGGCTCGCCGCCTAGCACTTCCCCCGCGTTCTCGCTGCTGGCTGCGCCCGCTTGTGGCGGGAACGTCGTTCTCTGTGGTACCTTCGTAGCAACAAGGAGCCACCCACCATGATCCTCGCCATGCCGCTTGCCGACGATTACGATTACAAGGCTTCCACTGACCTCGACGAGGGAACCCACTTCAACTGCGGACCCGGCTCAAGCGGCGTCTACCGCTGCGTGGGGGTCGGGGACGATGTCATCGGCGGGTTCAAGGCCTTGCAGCGGCAGATCAACCGATTCGCAAGCGTCGCCGGCTTCAGCCCCATCACGGTGGACGGAGAGCCCGGCCCCGGCACCCTCGCCGCAGCGCAGGCTGTGATCAGCTACATCCAGAAGAACCCCGCAACCATGACCAGTCTCGCACCACAGAGCAGCGTCAACTCCCTGTGCGCGTATGCCACCTCATACGTGAGGAGCTTCTACGAAGCCGCCAACACGCTCGGTCTGCCAGCTGGCGAGGGCGACCCAGCATCACCTCCGGCGTCGACCCCGGACCTGACTCAGCTTCCCGCACCCGCTCCCGCGCCGGCTGGGGCCCCCAAGAAGAGCAACACCTGGCTCTGGATCGGCGGCGCGTTCCTCCTCGCCGCAACCGCTGGGACCGTAGGATACGTCGTCTATCGTCGCCGGCAGCGCCGGGCGTAGCCATGCTGCTCGCCACTCCTCTCGCCGATGGTTCTACCCGTCTCGAAGAGGACGTCTACTTCACCTGCGGGACTGGAACCACTGGCGTGTACCGTTGCATCGGGGTCGGGGACGACGTCATCGCCGTGTTCAAGGCCCTGCAGCAGCAGATCAACCGCTTCGCGAGCCGCGTTCACTTCGCTCCCGTCACGGTCGATGGAGAGATCGGCCCCGGCACTCTGGCCGCAGCGCAGGCCGTCGCCACGTACCTCCAGGGCCACCCAGAGGTCATCTCGATCGACGCACCGGACACCGTGAACGCACTGAGTGCGAGCGCAACAGACTACACCTCGACCTTCTCGCAGGCCGGATACGACCTCGGCATCCCGTCGTACGACGAGATGATGGCCGCGTCCGGGGGGACGCCTTCGGCGCCCGTGGTCACCATCCCAGCGGCGCCGCCGGCCACGTCTTCTGCTCCGACCCCCGAGCCGACGAAGGCCCCCGGCCAGAGCAGCAACACCTGGCTCTGGGTCGGTGGCGCAGTTCTTCTCGCCGCCGCTGCAGGCACCGTCGGCTACGTCGTGTACAAGCGCCGCCAGAAGAAGCAGCTTCGCGCATAGCTCATCCACCACGCGTGGAAGGAGTTACGAAGCCGTCACCGCTAGTCGGTGGCGGCTTCAGCATTTTCGGGGAAGTGGAAGAGGAAGGGATCAGACCTGCAGAGCGGGGTCGGCGGGGACGGGCGGGCCGGCAGGAGCCGCGCTCGCGTCGGCGGCGTCGGGAGCATCGTCATCGTCGAGATCCTCGGCGAAGATGCGCGCCATCTCGATCTTGTAGACCTCGCTCGCCCCGGGGACGAGAACCTGCACGAGGTCGCCCCAGCGCTCATCGACGTACAGCTGGAACGCAGGGATCTGGATGTTCTGCTTCTTCGCGATCTCGATGCCCTGGAGGACGGCGTCGACCGCGGCCGACGGAGACAGCCCGACGGGCGCCATCTCGCCCTTCTCGTTCGGGCTCTTCACCTGCTCCTCTTCCGACGGCAGGTCGCGCCAGCCGTTGGCGTCGAGATACGCCTGCACGCCTGCGCGCAGGTGCTTCACGGACGGGTAGGCGAGAGCGAAGATCTCCAGTTCCTGCTGCGGGCTCAGGCGAGGGATCTGCACGACCTCGGCCTGGGGCTCCTGCACGACCGGCTGCGCCGGGGCCTGCGGAGCCGTCTGCTGGGCGGCGGCCGGCGCGCCTGCCGGAGCGGGCGCGGTCACCACAGGAGGACCGGCCACGGCGGTCGGGCCGACGACGCGGGGCGCCGTACGTCCGTTTGCCCCGTTGCCGCCAGCGCCGGCGAGACCACCGCCGGTCTGAACGGTGGGCTGGACGACGGCCGGAGGCGGCATGAACTGCGCCTGGGGCCGCTGCGCCGCCTGGCTCATCGCCACCTGGGCGTGGACGGACTCGGCGTGGGCGCGTTCCTGGGCCTCGGCGATGCGTGCCTTGTTCGCGCTCACCTCGGCGTCGCGCTTGGCCGCGAGGTAGTTGTTGATGGTCTCGGCGCCGCGGGCGACCGTGCCCTCGATCATGCCCGGAACCCACGAGGAGGCTCCACCGCCGCCCTGCGAACTTCCGACCATGCCGGTGATGTGCTCCGCGGCCCCGCGGTACAGGTTCACGACGCCGCCGACGCTCTCCAGCATGTTGCGCATGATGCCGTCGCCGCTGGCCGACGAGTTCTTGAGCGTCTCGGCAAGCTGCATCGGGCTGACCATGAAGGCGCTCATCCGCTCCATGTTCGCCTGCTGCATCTTCGCCATCTGCGTCTGGAAGTCCATCTGCTGACGAGACGACTCCTTCATCATCTCGAACATCGGGTCCGGGCCCTTGTTCGCCGTCTTCACCTCGATCATCATGCGCTCGATGCGATCGGCGTTCTCCTTCATCTCCCGCCGCAGGTTCTCCTCGCGCGCCTGAGCCTCACGCTTGTCCTCGCGTGCCTGAGCCTCACGCTTGTCCTCGCGCGCCTGAGCGTCTCGCCTCTCCAGTTCGCGCCTGTTCTCTTCGTCGCGGCGCTTCCCTGCCTCCTCGAGCTGACGGAAGCGGTCGTCCTCCTTGCTGCCGCCGATCTTGCCCTCGGCCAGCTGCTTGACCATGTTGGCCATGTCGGCCAGCTGCGACTCGATGGCGCCCTGCTTCTGGGCGGCGAGCTTCTCCTCGAGGGCGCGCACCCGGTCGTCGTCGCGGCTGCCGCCGATCTTGCCCTCGGCAATCTGCTTGACCACGTCAGCCAGACTTGCCAGCTTGTTCTCGAGCGCGCTTTCCTTCTGCGAGGCGAGCTTCTCCTCGAGGGCGCGCACCCGGTCGTCCTCACGGCCGCCGCCGATCTTGCCCTCGGCAATCTGCTTGACCACGTCAGCCAGACTTGCCAGCTTGTTCTCGAGAGCGCCCTCCTTCTGCGAGGCGAGCTTCTCCTCGAGGGCGCGCACCCGGTCGTCGCCCTTGACCGTGCCGCCCTCTCCCTGCCTGCGGATCTCGTCACGCAACTCGCTGACCGTCCGATCGTTGGCTGCGCGCTCGGCATCGGCCTTCCGCTGGTACGCCGCCTCCACCTCGCGGAGACGAGACGCCTGCAACTCGGCCTCGAGCGCACGCAGCTTCTCTCCCACGGCGCTGTCGACCGGGACCACCGCCGGCACGACCGCGGGGGGCATGACCGCCTGCCTCGGCTGCTCGATCTGGAACTGGGTGGGCCACTGTCCCTGCTGCTGCGGAACCTGCTGCTGCGGCCACCCAGACGTCTGCACCGAGTAGCCCTGCTGGGTTGGCTGCTGGCCCTGGAACTGGCCCTGCTGCTGGGGGAACTGGCCCTGCTGCTGGGGGAACTGGCCCTGCTGCTGGGGCTGGACGTACTGCTGCGGCACCTGCGCCTGGTTTCCCTGGGCGGGCTGGGGAAGCTGCGGCGGCTGCTGGGGCTGGCTCACGGGGCCTCCTGGCATGAAGGGTGGCATCTGCGTCTGCGCCTGCGTGTGAGGCTGCTGCGGTTGTGCCTTCGCCGCGGTCGGCGATGGGATCTTGGACACGGCCTCGTTGAAGGCCGGGACCGGCCGAGCCGGGCAGTCCTTCATCGGGATCATGAAGCCGTACTTCAGCGAGTTGCCTGACCCGTCGAACACCTGTGCGATGTAGTTCCCTCCTCCCGACCAGTGGTCCCGGAGCCACCAGTCGAGCTTGGCGACAGCGTCGCGGCTCCAGTTGTGGCCGGGGGTTCCGGCCGGGTCGGGAAGGGCCTGTGCGTCGAGTGCCGGAATCGGGATCGGCTCCAATCGGTCGCCGACCTCGCGATCGAGTTGGAGGGTGATCGGTTCCGACATGGCCATCAGCTTCTGCAACGAGAACGGGTCAACCAATTCGCGCTTTGACATGAAAGCCACCTTAGCCATACGGTTGCCACTTGTCAATTACCTATCAGAGTGTCTATAGTGTCCGGCATGGCAAACGACAAGAACGACAATCAGCCGAGAGACCCGACCGCCGACAAGGAGTACATCTTCCCAGATCGCGTGGTGGTCAAGAAGACCGGATGCCAGAACTGCGTCGGCTACAACACCGGCCCAGAGATCGAGAAGTATTGGCGATCTCACCCTGACATCAAGGCCCAGATCATGGCCACCATCCACCGCATCCAGCAGACCGGAATCGTACTTCCGGAGAGGTCTGCGGTCGACGCGCTCGCGGTTGCGCAGAAGGCGCGCACCGGAATTTCCGACCAGCAGGCAATTCTCGAACTGCAGGCGGCGAGGCTCGCCGATGCCCAACGGCAACAGCTGAAGATGGGCCGCAAGCCGGTTTGGGCCGATAGGAGACTCATCAAGTTCGAGGAGGTCGCCGTCGGCATCCGGTTGGGGGCGGTTGGCGTGTGCCGTGGTCACGGAGTCAAGATGGATGGAACCGAGTTCGGCCCCGCCGACCTCGTGCAGCCTCCCTACCACTGCTGCAAGTGGAGCGGGCGCACCGGATGGTCGCTGGCCCACGACCCCGACCGGAAGCTCGACATGCTGCCTGCCGAGATGGCCGAGCGGGTGAACGCCGGCGAGAAGATCAAGTCGTAGCCATGGGCGCCTTCATCGGCTACATCCTCGTCGCTGCGGCCCTGCACTACCTTCTCTACTGGGCCGAGGTGACGTCGTGGCTCACGAGCCGCTACCCGCCCTGGATGGCAAGGTGGGCCGGCTGCCCGGCCTGCTCTGGCTTCTGGTACGGACTTGCCTGCGGCGGGGTAGGCTGGTGGTTGCGCCTTCCTCTGCTCGGCCTCGAGCCAAGGCATCCGATCACGGTGCTCGCCGCCGGCGCCATCACGATGATGACGACGCCGATGGTGATGGCGCTGCAGCTATATGCCCTCTCGCACATCGAGGGGGTCAAGCAGGCGGTGGCCAACGCCGATGAACCAGCCACGGCCGTCGACCCGGTCAACGCCGCGAGCGGCGTCGTCGACACTGGGGTTGCTACCGACAACGGTCGCAACGTCGACCCTTCGCGCGGACCGACTCTCGCCTTCGTGGCTCTGGCCGGCGCACTGGGCTTCTTCGTCGGTGCGGTGGTTGGTGCGGTGATCGACAAGGACGCGCGCCCATGAGAGTCTTCGGCCCACGTCCATCGTCATCAACCAACCAGGGAAGCCGCTTCCTGATGGCCTACCGCACGTTCCTTGCCGGTATCATCGAGCAGGGCTACGAGCAGTGCGGAACATGGAAGCTCACGGCCGAGTATCTCGGACGCTCACTCCCACAACTCCGGCAGGATATAGCCTACTTGGCAGAGAACGGAGTGAGTCTCGAGGTGGACGGTGAGCAGTTGGCGGTGCCGAAGAGGATCAGGAGGCAATCCGTCCCCAAGAAGGCAACACCGGCAAGAACGAAGAGGAAGAGGTCACCGGAGGTAGGGCATGCCGAGAGCAAGACTGATCACCGTGGGGTCGGCACCGGCATCGTCGAAAACTCCGGTGCTTCTGCCGAAGCCAATGGCGACGGACGAAGTGCCTCTGGTGGTACACTACCCAGCGGGGTCACTGGGGGTGACGAAGCGTAGCCAAACGGAACTGGAGATCGTCAACAACACCGAAGACTCGGTTACCTTTGCCCTCTTCGTGGCTCCCCAGAGCGAGTTCGCCCTGGTACAGACCTTGAGCCGCGGGTTGGCCTGGATGATCGGCTACAAGCGCTAAGGAGACAGACGAGATGCCCGACACCGTGACGATGGACCTCGACAAGTTCGACATCATGCGCAACCAGATCAAGGATCTCCTCGCATCCAACGCCAAGCTGCAGCAGGAGGCCGCCAGTCGCCCCATGGCCGGCGCAAACGACGAGGAGGCGGCAGCCCTCATCAAGAGCCTCCAGGGCGGCCTGCGGGCCGCTGTGGAGGTCTGCAAGTTCGCGGTCGGCAACCTGCACTGGGAGAGCATCGTCGGCTGGCCCCATGCGGCGCTGAAGGAGGCCGCGGACGTGGTCACGGCGATGCCGGGAGCGACCGAGATCGAAAAGGAGTGGGCCTTCGACGTGGTCCGGTTCGCCCGCGACGCCGAGCGGATGGCCGATGTGAGAGCCAACCGCCCGCGTCCCAAGAACGTCGACCCGGCGGCCGAGGCCGACGTCTTCGCATCAGGCAACGAGTCGGCGTAGTAGTGTCCATCGTCGGGCTCATGTTCCTGCTGTCCCTGGTCGTGGCCGGTGGCTGGGTCATGTCCGTCGGACTGGTCAGGAGACATCGCCTGCACCATCGCCACTATCACCACCCGAACAACGTGCTGAACAACCGGGCCATGTGCCTCTTCTGCGGACGGACCTTCCTGGACCAACGCGGCGTGGTCTGGCACTGCCAGGCAGCGCACCGTGACGAGGTCAAGAGGGTCGAGACAGACAGGTGAAGACGGACAACGGACAGACGCCGGACACGAACCGCTGCCCCAACTGCGGACACGACCACGAACACCACCTGCTTTCCTCCCGCTCACCGACGGGAGTACTGTGTCACGCGAGGCCGTTTGAGGCCGATTTTAGCGGTTGTGCTTGCCAGTGGCGCCTTTCGAGCGCAGACAACCAGTGGCATGGTCCTTCCGACTACGACATCGAGCGGCACAAGCGCGAGCCATGGGTCGGCAGGTGGTTCGTAAACGTAGCCACCAAGCGGACTTGGATGGTTGTAGGCATCGTACGGTTGTGGCCGGACGACGTTCCGTTGATTGCCTACCGAGTCTTCGAGGACGGTACCTACCACGCAGGACGGGCGGTGGACTTCGAGGGCGACCTGGACGCTGGACGGCTGTTCGAGACGTCGTCGCCGGCGGTCTAGTCCCTGACGGCGATCCAGTCGAAGTCGCTCTCGACCTCCGTCCTGCCGGAGGCCATCCTGGACCAGAAGTTCCCGCCGTCTCGGCACTCCTGGCAGACCATCACTGTCCGGCCGCGCCACGGCATCGGGGCCACCGGCTTCTGCTCTACGCAGTGGGCGCACAGTCCCGGCCTATACATGAAGGCGGGAGGCCCCGGGCGCCGGCCCGTGCGCGGAGACGTTCTCGGTCGTCCTGGTTTGTGTCTGCGGTCTCGTTCGTGGCACCCGCATGACGGCACGCCGCCGGCCTCCAGCGTGCGAGCGATGGAACGGCTG
>Ga0209777_10002441_pt1 | contig 24451 bp, 19 predicted proteins | sample FrelakmetHBP12HB_FD_187147 | JGI IMG/M metagenome (GOLD analysis project Ga0209777, IMG submission 187147) | Freshwater lake sediment microbial communities from the University of Notre Dame, USA, for methane emissions studies -HBP12 HB (SPAdes)... | ecosystem: Environmental > Aquatic >... | reverse complement strand
TTTACATCCATTTCGGTCACGATTGATACACCCCTTTCTGTTGTTTTCCATTTGATATGTTAGAATAGAGTGTATCTTTCGTTCCTTTTTCTTTTTATCAGGTAGATATATGTTTTCACATACTTCTTCTGTTATATAATTCAAACAAGAAGTTCGGTATTCGTCCAAATTATACACTTGAAAACGTTCTTTCAATTTACGTTTGATGGATAAATTGGGCGTGCTCATAAAGTGTCTCATTTGTTTTCCAATACTCCAATCTCCTATAATGATAATGTGGTCTTTGCTGTATTTCTTTTCTATTTTATTGAGTAGTCGGTCTTCGCTTCGTTTTTTGTTGATATAAGCATACCATTTATACTTACGAAAATTGACATCTTGATACAGTGGAATTAGTGTTTGATTGGCTTGTATTTTTGCGTTGATATAGTCCTGAAATTTATCTATATGACAAGTTTTGGAATGGTATTCCGCTAATCCTTGTTCTATTTTACCAATCTCGGTTTCTCGTTTGATGGTTTCCAATCGCCGTTGATATTTGAACCGTTTGGTTTCTTTGATGCGTTGTTTGTTACGGTAAAACATAAAATTACCGGTATCGTCCATCATCGTTAATAAACTTCGTTTTCCAGGGTCAATAAAAATATGTTTTCCTTGTAATTGTTCTTTGGGTATTTCATCTATATAAGGGAATTCTTCTTCTTTCTTCGGTTTTTTAGTTGGTATGGATTTGACAACGGGTTTTTTATCCTGTTTTTTGGTTTGTTTTTCTTGTTCGGTAAGTCCTTGTAAATCCTTTTTACCCTGTTTCATTTTGGCTTTCTTTTGTCGTTCTTGTTCTACACAATTTTTGTGTAAAAACCGTAACGAACACGCATAACCATCGGTTATAATTGTATAATCAAATTCGTATTTTTTCATCTTTGGATAAATATCAAAAAAAGTATCCCAAATAAATTCACGGTTGATTTCAATACAAGAATACAAATCTTGTTTTGTTTTTTTCATTTCTTTGTTCTGTTTGTTCTTGCGTGGGTGTTGAACGCATTTATCAATTAAAATAGCGTGTTGTTTGGTATCTACCAACAATTCAATCAATGCTTTCGTATCTATTTGAATATGTCGGGGTATCGCATTGGTTTGTATCGGGAAAAATTGGAAGGATTTACGCTCCAACTTTTCCAATTCTAAACACATATAAATCATACCCTTGATGTAAGAATAGGGTCGCACCTGAATGTCGTAATAATAACTTTTATCAAATGTTTCGGGAACTATACAGTTGCGAACCTGTTGTAACCAAGTATGGTATTTTTCATCACATGTCACTGTATGATTGATAATATCATTTTTCACCTGATATAATTCTTTTTTGAGTTGTTTTTTGAATTCTTTGTTTTCCATTTGGTCTTGATATAGGTGTTCAAAATACGCATTGACAAATCGTTTTACATAATCAAAAAATCGCATTTTGATGTTATTTTCAATTGCCGTTATCATCGTAACCTTGTAATAATCCAATATAGCGGATAAATTCGCACCATCTTCCAAGTCAAATGAATGAAATCTTTGAAATTCTTGTAGCATCCGCAAATTTTCTTCTTTGGGTTTGTTGCCAGATGATGGTTTCAGTAATGAATTCATACACATTGAAATTGTATTGTCGGTAATCACCGGTATTGGTTGATTGGTATGATATTGATTCAAAAGCCATAACCGTAACACAAAATAAGTTTTGGTTGTGATTTGATTGGCTCGTGTAACAGCATCTTGTATGGTAGAAAAAATAGTATTATTTTCTGTATTTTCCTTACGAAATAAGGAGAGAAAAGGAACTTTGAGACAACGATACTTGTCAGGGGGTTCTTCCTTATAACCCATCCTATAATATACCTAAAGATATTATCTTTAAGTATATTTACGCAAAAGTTAAAATGCCTAAATATTTATTTTCTACAAAGTGGGCATTTTCCGGACGCTTTATGTCCTTCTTTTACAATATTACCTTCCCCCTCACCATCGGTTTCATCTTCTTCACTCCAAAATAATTTTCTTAAACACTCAATACAAACACTATGATTACATTTTGGCAATGAAATATGCCGTTTATTTTCAAAACAAACACAACATTCATCCATATTATCCTTTATATCAAGAATACCTTTTCCACCATTCCAATTACCAAAAAACATATCACATTCTCTACAACATCCTTTCCCACCCCAACAACCAATATATTGGTTTGGAAATAAAGACCCACAAAATTCAAAATTTTTACATTTTACTGGCTCACATTTATGAATACAAATCATATCGGGGTCAGTATAATATTCATTTTCAGAATCACCTTGCTTTAAACATTCACCATTTCCTTTACACACCTCCATTGTTATTATTAACGGTGTTATTATTTAACTCTTTTCGTTTCAAATAGTAAGTTCGTCTATATTCTTTCAATTTTTCGGGGTCTTTTTCTTTCAATTGTTTTACATACTCCATTCCATTTGCCTTAATGCGTTCCTTGTTATTTTCATAATATTTTTTATGGCGGTCATTGTTTGTATATTTTTGTAATTGTGTTTCGGTTTCTTCCAGTTTTTGCTTTAATTTTTCATTTTCTTGTTTCAATTTTTCAAGGAGGTCTTGCTCCATATTTACACTTATACTATTACATTATCTTTATATTTTTTTATAAAAATATTGTAAATGAAGCATCATACCGAAGATTACAAAAAATCCGCCGTCAAATATTATGTAAGACAGAATGAAAACATTAGGAATACATGTAAAATATTTGATTGTAAAAAATCATCATTACAACGATGGATAACACGATACAAAACACAAAAGAATATTCACCGTAAAACCCGTAACAATCATAATCTAAAAATTACACCGGAAATTACTCAATTTGTCAAACAGTATGTGCGTAAATACAACACTACCACATTATGGGAACTCTCCAAATTAGTATATGAAAAATACAATGTTCATTTGACAGATGGAAGTATTCATAATATTTTACAAAACCAGCGTATCACCCGCAAACGATTACGCAGTAAATATTATCCCGAAAAGAAAGAAGGACAAGAGAAGGAAGATTTGGCAAGATTTTATGAAAATCTCAAAAAGTTTGATTTTAGAAAAACCATTTGTTTGGATGAAACCTCCATTTATTTGAATATGACATTGAGTTATGGACGCAGTAAAAGTGGAACAAGGGTCATCAAAAAGACCAACAAATACCCATATAAACGCTACAATATGTTATGTGCGATTTGTGCCGAAAAAGTGGTAGGATGGAAGTTGTATGAGAATATGAAAGGTGGTGTAAAATCACAAAATATTTTAGATTTTTACAACGAATATATCAAGGACGAATACAAGGATTATTTGGTGATAATGGATAATGCTGTAACACATAAATCCAAAATCATAAGACAGGTCATTGAAGAAACCGGAAATCATTTGACTTATTCTGTTCCGTATCATCCGGAAACCAACGGTGGTATTGAAGAATTTTTTAGCCAATTGAAACATTACATTAAAAAAGAAAGCCCGAATACCTATCAGGACATTGTAGATTGTATCAAACGGATATTGGTAACAAAAATAAGGAAGACCCACCTATATAACTATTTCAAACACTTATATAGAAAATATGACTGATTACTGTATATTGTCCCATTTTTCTTTTCGGACGGTGTAATATTCAACATATATATGATTTTTTGGATATCAATATTATAAACGAAAACTCACCTGACATTCAGTCAGATGGAGGAGAGTTTAGTAAGGATAACGGTAAAGGGGCGTTCACGCCTCCACCCAATACAACTAACTCTTCCTCGCTGCGCAGAAGCGAAGCGTCTGTGCAGCAAGAAAGATTTTGGGTATTGTTGGGAACTGAATTCAATACAGTAGAGAATGAACCATTTGTATATTTTGTCGGGGTATTTGATGATTTATCCAAGGCTAAAAAAAAACTGGAAAAACTGGAAGAACTTGAATCCGATGAAGAATGTAAATACAACGAAGAACTTGAATCCAATAAAAAAAATAAATACTACAAAGATGAATATGAAATAAAACCGGTTATAATGAACCAAGATTATCCGTATAGTTTCGGTTATGAACATTGTTCATAACATAGTGTGGTCATAAATACAATATTTTTCATCAGTGTTATTACATACAACCATTCTATGTGTTACCATACTACGTTTCGGTGATTGAAAATAATTGTGGGTCTCTATAATTACAGAAACACGAATTAATATATTCAAACCTGAATTATAATTATTCTTCTTTACATAAACAAATGTAGTATAACTTTTCAAACCAACATTATTTACTACATAAGTATGATTTTCATTAGAAACATATTGTTCATACACATATATTGCTCTAGGAATCGTAAGAAGAATATCATATCTAGGGTCGTCTTTTCGGATTTGTTCCATTAATTTTCCATTTCGTTCTTTATATGTGCCAATAAATGAAATGATTTCACGAATGATTTCATTCGGAAGTTGGGCGAATATAAATATCATATTCCTCTGGACTCCACGCGATTGCGAAGCAGCAGAGTCGTCCTTCTGAATATGCGTGGTTATCCTCAAAAGTCCCAAGCAAGCTTCGCTTGCTTTGGACTTAGTTGTTGATGACCGTATGTCATCTGACCGCTCTGCTACGGATACCACATCCATTTTGTAATATAAATATAAAAATAATATTATATATTCAATTTTTTTACCCTAGATAAAAGGTTAAAGGGTATAAATTCTATTTTATAATCAATATAACATAGAATACGAGCAATGATTGCAGTTTTTCAAGAAAAAAAAATACAAGGAACTGTACGATTTTCTGAAGATAAAAAACGAGGAGTTTGTATTGAAGTAGACATTGTTGGATTGAAAAAAAATGCGCGTATGGGATTTCATGTACACGAATGCGGAGATATGAGTGACCATTGTGAAAGTATGTGTGCTCATTTCAATCCGTACGGAAAAACACACGGTTGTCCTGGTAAAACCGAACGACATGTAGGTGATTTAGGTAATTTAATTACTGATGCTCAGGGCTGTGCCAAATATACATTTTATGATACCATGATTAAATTACGTGGAACTACTGCCAATATTTTGGGACGCGGACTGATTATTCATGCGGAGACGGAGGACACGAATTGAGTAAAACTACGGGAAATTCTGGAAAACGCATTGCGTGTGCGGTGATTGGTTACGCGTCACCTATTGGAACCTACGGTTCCAGTAAAACCTCCCTTTAGTAAAAGGTTTCCTAGTTAATTGGTTGTATAAGATCCTATAGTCCAATTAACTAATAATCCTTCAAGGAAACTTTATGAGGACACTGCTCGCAGAGCAGTGTCCTCGTTACCTAGGAGGTTTTACTGGAACCTTGGGTTCCAATAAATTAGAACATGACTGAATTAATAAGTGATGAAGGTTTTACTTTTTCATTGGCAATTGCAATTGCTTCATTCATGATTCGTATAAATTCATCGTCAATTTCTTCACTCGTCGGTTTGTCATTGGCATAAAATACAATGTTTTTAACGAAAAAAAATTTGGATTGTTTGTCCGATACATCATATTTGATTCGGTTAGCTCCATTAAAAAATTCAAATACAATCAATTTATGTTCTTTTTGTTTATAATAATACAAATGTGTATCTGAATGTTTTCCTGAAGACAATGAATCTTCTGGTCTATTTTTAACGGCATTATTTAAAATTTTGTATAATTTCACATTGTTGTTTAAAAAAGATACTTTGTTTTCCTTTCCCTTTTCATATTTCGGTGGTTCTTGAATATTTAATCCATCTTTTCCAATAAAAATATAGGAAAAATTATGGTCTTTATCTCCTAAAACAATTGCCTCGGGATTTGACATGATGACTGTAGTTTATAATATAAATAGATTAGCTCAAATATATTTATATTATATTTCATTTCAATGCAAACTTCTTCGGTGACAAAGTCACCTGCGAAGTTTGTTGGAGGCATTTTGCCCCCTGACAAAAACCGAACATCACCAGATCACCATCTGAACCATCATCTTGATGTACAAAAATACAGTTTCCAAGAAATATTGGCACTATTTCATTTAGACAAATGTGCTAAAATAACTGCGGAAGACATGAAACGTGCGAAAACGATTGTATTACGTATGCATCCAGACAAATCCCAATTATCTCCCGAATATTTCTTATTTTATAAACGTGCTTTGGATGTAGTTGCCGATTTTTACCAAGAACAAATTCGTACACAACAAACCGTTCCACAAACCAATCCGGTCTATGTACCACAAGGAAAAGGAATCAGTATCGGTGGTGTTCAAGATGAAACAAACGAAGTGATTCAGAAGGCCATACCAAAAATGGAATCCAAAGAATTTCAAAAAACCTTTAACAGATTGTTTGATGAAAATATGCTAAATAAAGAAAAACAAAAACAAGACCAAGAACGAAATCAATGGTTTAGTCAAGATAATCCCATAGAAAATCTTGAATTACGTGGGGATGTACATCACAAAATAGAACAAATCAAACAAGCACAACAGACTCAACAAATGACGAAATATCGTGGTGTACAAATGTTGAATATGAGTGGGGTTGCTGTGGGTGAACTATATGAAAACGATTCCGATAATTCACATTATTTGACTACGGACCCCTTTAGCAAATTGAAATATGATGATTTGCGTAAAGTACACAAAGATCAAACAATATTTTCGGTAAGTGAATCTGATATAAATAAAATACCTCAATTCAATTCTGTAGACCACTTAAAACGTGAACGCGGTTCACAAAACATGACACCTTTAGGAAAAAAAGAAGCATCACAACTATTAGATCAACAACAACAACAACATAAGGAACAACTATTAAGACACGAATACAATACAAAACTTCAAACAATGCAATATGAAGAAAAAAACAAACAGGTATTGTCTCATTTCTTATTACTCAAATCATAAGATATCGGATATCGGAACCTTGGGTTCCAATTGTTCCGATATATATTCCAACATTTTTATTCTTTCTTCGTATTGGTTAAATATACATTCTAGTGAGTCAACTCTACTTTCTAGTGACTCTAATCTACTTATATAATCAAATATTGTTTTGATACCTTCTACCTGAGGTGTTTGTGGGTTTTCGTCTGAAAATGTTATTATCTTTTTGGAAACCGAAATTGATTCATCATGCACCAGGACTCCTACGTCGTCCTTGCGTATGATGCCGGAGAAACCTTCCGCTAGCGCTTCAGGTTTTCCGGCAGTAGATGTGTCAAAATCCAATACATTCAATTGTTCAGATGATAGAACGTCACCGACCACTAAATCATGTTTTAAAAAACCCATTGGTTTTTCGGTTGATTGGATTGCTGGAGGTAATGAAGCGGATGCATCCGGTAACATTTTAGGCATCATATCCAATTCACGTTGTCGTAATTGTTGCTGTATCAATTCTTCCATGTTCGTAATCGGTTCGTCTATTTCAGATATTTTGAACTCTACTTTTGAAGGTGGTTGTACTTGCAACAAAGATTCCATTTCTTGTTGTTTTTCTTTGAAACGGTCATGTATATTAGACGTTGAATTTACTTGATCTTTACGGATGGTATTTACCGGAAATTTCGTAACATCAACCTTAGCAACACGTTCAGTTTCTCTTGGTTGTAAATCTTGAATCATTTTTTGCAATGTAGTTTGATTCAGTTGATTCAATTCTTCTGTAGAAATGGGCGACTGAAACCAGGCGATTGGTATATTTTCGTACGTGGTTTGTATATGATATTTAAACCATGAAGACCGTTCGGTGGTAGGAATGATTTGTATATTTGGATGTTGTTGTATTGTTTTCCATAGAATCGTTTGATTATCAAAATGTACAAATAAACTCATAGTTTGTGTGTACAATGATTGATGAATTGTTTCTACATCTTTTCTTGTTATTTTTCTTCAATTTTCAATCGTTTATACCACGTTTTTGCGGGTTCTTGAGCCATGATACCACGCATTAAATTTTCTACACTTCCAATATTAAACATGTCATTTTTGTTTCTTGATTTTATTTCTACATAGGACATGGCAGTTTCTTTGTTATGTTGATTCGGTAATCCAAATAAATAAAAAATGACTTCATTAGAACCTATATTACCACCAAACTTCTCAGATGACCTACGGTCATCTACGGAGTTAGTTGTTGAAGGCATTACTGCCCTCTGACCGGTGTTTCTTCTAGTTTTGTTTTTTTTGGATTTGTTTTTTTTTGTTTCTGTGTTTGTATTTTTTTTAGAAGTTTGAAATAAAATAATAGATTGTTCGGATACAGGAGCATTTGTAGAAGGTAGTGTTTCTATGGGAGAAGAATATACAAAGGTTAATCCGAATATACGACATATTTTTTTTTTCAATTTATTCACATCTTTTTTGGAATAATTGGATGGATCCGTCATACCACCCATGATTTTTTGTAAAACATCTTGGGACATTTTTTGTATATTTATTTGAAAATGATTTATATCACCACCAAATTCTGGAACCATGCCTTGATGATAATTTTTATTTCGTTCTAAAAAATTACGTATCCACTTTTCTGATTCAGTCTCTTTTAAGTCATTCATTCTGTTTTTTGCTGAAAGACGTTCATTTGCTAACCTATTTAAATGAGAAAAATAATATTGTGGGTCTATTTTTTCTTTTTCATTTTTTATTTGCCAGTTTAATTCATTTTTTAAACCGGATATACTATTATAATACGAAGATGTCATGTATAATATTATTCTATATATTGGGGCTATTAAAATAATGCTCTCGGAATTTTGCTACAACCTTGTCTGGAATACGTTGTGTTTTAAATCGCTGCAAACAAGCCGAAATACTCATAGGTTTTCCTTCACCTCCCCATTTTTCAGTAATAAGAGTAATTAAAAAAAACAAGGAATACATCCCGCATTCGGAATTGCTAAATTGATGTTGAACTGTATTTTTTTGATAAACAAATGTTTGGCCTTCAACAACTGGCTTAGTAGTTGACGTTGTCAACCTAGAAGCCTGGTCAGATGGCCTTTGGCCTTCAACAACTGGCTTAGTAGTTGACGTTGTCAACCTAGAAGCCTGGTCCAAGATACGTTGCGCCAATACTTCTATTTCTGGTGGAGTATCATTCAACGCACTGTCAAAATAAAAAATGATTTTATGAGGTATATCTATGTATAATGACACCCAGTGTGAACCGGATTCATCGTGGTCATCCAAATTAAATACCATACCAATCTTCTTGGTACCTTTTTTGATATATTTTGACAATTGGAAATTACAAATTTCTGACCAAACACATTTTGTATTGGATGAATTGTCTGGTATCTTTTTATCAAAATCAATAGGACTGGGACCAAGAAATTCAAATTCATCATCCGATTGTTCGTATTGTTTCAGTACCTTTAATATATCAAAATTAGACAACCATTCTTTCGGATTATCGTTCCATTCTTTCGGATGAAAAGGACGAAATACACGTTGTTGTAAAAAATTTTGTTGTGATTCAGGAAGTAATTTTAACCAACAATCTTCACGTGGACAAACCGTTTTCAAACGTAATTTCAATGTATCCAATATCAAATCTGGGCGATTCGTAGTGATTTTATTTTCATGAGAACGATTGTAAGCCATTTTTATTTTTTGCAAAATCTTTTTCGTATAACACGTTTCACCATCTACACCTTTTCCAACAAACATGGGTCCACATTTCATTTTTTTGTGGGTTTTTTTTTGTGTACGATTCTTTGTAAAAAAATCTAGCAAACCATTTCCGTTGTATTTTTTCATAGTATGCGATCTCGCATGTTTCATAAATTATATAAATATATTCTGTGTAAACAATATATAGTAATCCCATATTAAATCTATATATAGGATTAAATTCAAATATGATGCGAATATTCATCTATTTTATCTTATTTTATATATTCCTTTGACCACCGCACTCAACATTGAAAAACCAACAACGAACTTGATGCCTCCACTACTCTGGCTTCGCCAACCACGGCATCATGTGTCATTTACAAAAAATATACAAACCGTTTCCTTTGTATATTTTTATAGTATGAGCTCGCGCATATCTCATAAATATATATATTAGATGTAAAAAAAACAATATATAATAATCTTATATTTAATATACATATATTGATGTCATTTATGAAAATATCCATCATATATTTTGTATTCTTTCCATGTGTACCTTTGACAACCGCTCTTTACATAGAAAACCCCAAAGTAACATCCAAATGGAATCCTTTCCAGCAAGAAATCAAATCATCTTCATCAATCACAGAACCTTTGTCTGTAAAACAGTTGATAGAAGGAATCAATCATCATGATTTTGAAAATATTTATTTTAAAAATTTCCAGGTGATTACCAAATCTCCCCATTCGGATGTACCCTATGTTACCACAATTTCTCCTTTGATAACCAATCAATTGGTAGATTTATCATTGAAAAATGGCATGGATCCCGAATTTGCTCCCGCGGTTTCCCCTGCACCACCACCCGATTTTTTGGGTTGGACCTTCAATACAGTACTTTTTTCTTTGATTGTACGTTCTGTGTTTAATTTTTATAGAAATACGATGACAGGTAACCGAGGAGCCAGTGATTCACGGTTTCAAAACATGAATCCGAATTTTCCAGGTCAGTTTTCTAAACCACGCGATACTGTCATTTCGTCCATTAAAAACGTTACTCTACATGATTGGGCAGGTTCACAAGAAGTATTGGAAGAATGCAGTGAAATCGTCACTTATTTAAATCATCCCGAAAATTATGTTCGTGCGGGGGCGATGATACCTAAAGGTATTTTGATGGATGGACCACCTGGTACGGGAAAAACATTGTTAGCCAAAGCCATTGCAAGTGAGGCGAAAGCATATTTCATAGAAATGTCGGGTTCAGAATTCATTGAAATGTATGTAGGTTTGGGAGCACTACGTGTTCGTAATTTGTTTGCCGATGCTCGTGCACATACTCCGTGTGTGATTTTCATTGATGAAATTGATGCTATCGGAAAAAAACGCAGTGGTGCGGAGGGACCTTCTTCGGGTGGGAATGATGAAAAAGACCAAACATTGAATCAATTGTTGGCAGAAATGGACGGTTTCAAATCCAATAGTGGTATTATTGTTTTAGCAGCAACCAACCGTAAGGATGTATTGGATCCGGCACTACTACGTCCCGGTAGATTTGACCGTCTTGTCACAATTCCATTGCCCGATTTTCGTTCTCGTGTACAGATTTATGATTTATATTTGCAAAAACGCAATGGAACCGTTAGTAATGACATTATTTCAACAGAATTGGCGAAAATGTCGGGAGGATTTTCAGGTGCAGACATACAAAATATATTGAACGAAGCCGCCATATGGACGGCAAGAAAAAACGAGACGATATTGACACGAGCATCTGTAATGGAATCATTTGAGAAAAAAATGATTGGTGTGAAAAAACAAAAGGATGACCGTAGTAAAGATGTGCAACGTAGAGTCGCTATACATGAAATTGGTCATGCACAGATGGTAGAACAATTTCGCGAACATTATGAATTGCATAAAGTTTCCATTCAATCTTCCTATTCGGGTGTAGGAGGATTCACTTTGTTCAATGAAAAAGACGAAATTCGTGAAGGTGGATTGTATACCAAAGATATTTTAAAACAACGTTTAATGATTGCTCTAGGTGGAAAAGCGGCCGAAGAAGTATTTTATGGAAAGGAAAATGTGTCTATTGGTGCAACGATGGATTTAAATCAAGCCAATGCCTTGGCAACTGATATGATTGAGAAATACGGAATGGGTACCGATTTACATGTATTTTATAAGAGCAATTCTCAATCCATGTTTAGTACCTATTCTGAATATACACGTAAAATGATTGACCAAGAAGTGAGTTTTCTAGTCAAAGAAGCTTATCAAAATGCCTTGGCGATTCTTTCGGATAAAAAAGGACATATTACTCGTGTTACGGAAAAATTGATGAAATCGGTTGTTATGACACGCGAAGAATTTATTGTGACAGACATAGATGATGCATCATCCGAGGAATTGATTCCTTGTGATTGTGAATTAGGCTAAGTTTTATTCAAGTACATATTCCTCTGGACTCCTAAGTCGTCCTTCAGAATATGCGTGGATATTCTATCAATCAGTTAATTTCTCTTAATATTATAAATGGATTATCCTATAGCATTATCGGATAATACGAAACGAAAAACCAACAAATTTATCTATAAAAAACGTAATCATAAAAAACGAAATACGACGAACCGGATCAACTATATTTTTCGCAAACACAAACTAAAACAAAATGGATAACATAGCATATGTTTCAGGAGACATCATACTTGTTTTTTTAGGAACATTTGTATCGGAAAACCCATGACGCAATACCAATTCCAACAATATATTTAAATTGCCTTGATTGTATTTGGAGTCTGAAAATGATTCTGTTTGAATTGATTCTGAATCGGGATATATATCTTGCAAGGCCAATTTTAACAATTCTACTTCACGTATTTTTCCCGCTTTTTTCATATTTTCTCCCTTGGCATTTCGCGAGGTGGTTTTCTTGGTAAAATCTTTGATTTTAAAAATAGGAGAGATGGTAGTACGTTCTTTAGAAACTTCGTACAAATAAATACCTAGAATGTGACCGACATGTTCTTTCAGAGGGGTCATAGATACACGAAATGGTTCAATTATATTACGTTGTACATATTGAATGTCCGTGTATTGTCCCTCTGACCAAATTTGTCGTGGTGACGAAGCCGAACTGGATGATGTCGGTAACTCTTCATTTGATTTTTTAAACACTTCCACTTGATTCTTTTCATTCGCAAGTATCAAGTATTCACGACCATTTTGTGCCGAACGATGTATGCAATTTTGTAAATATTTGTATACTTCCGTTTCCACCGTTTCTGAAATATCTGTTTTTTCTATTAAAAAATGATTCATCAAAAGTAGTTTGGTAGACATGGACATGGAATCTATGGCATGATGTATCATATATTGTTTTATAGTAGGCAAATCCATAGAAAATACATCTCTCAGTGTACTAAACAAATCGCCGGCGTGCATATAATCATTCCATGATTGTTTGTTGGATTTCGTACGTGCTTTTTCTGCGACGGATTCAATGATATCAATGTTAGATTGAATATGTGCCATAATAGATTCGTACGTATTTGGTTGAACTTCTTCGGTTTCATCCTCCTTTTGTTCTATGGTCTTCGGACGGTTTATGTCATCCTCCGATGAAAATGTAGGCGACAATACAATATGAATTTTAGGAATTTTGTATTCCACTGGAAATGTACGGTCAAATACCGAAATACTCTCATCCGTAATTTCCACGGGCTGAAATGCATAGATATCTCCTCGGTTAATTAAATGTCCGAGTCGTCCAGATTTGTCTATCAAATATTCATTTTTGTTTTGAATCAAGTAGGTCAAGGTATAATAAATTTGTTCTATGGGATAATTTCGGTCGGCATGAATGGCTTCAATCAGTACATCAATCGGATAATAGATTTGTTTTGTGAATAATACACGTATGATTTCCATAATACGACCCTGATTTGCTTTTAAAAACGCAGTAGAATAGGTAAATTGATTGGTACCAATGGTTTTTGATAATAATTCTTCGGAAATGTCGGATTGACATTTAATCGCACAAGAATCACTGTAATCACATATGGCGGTATATGGGCGGTCTCCTACTTTATAATCAATGTCTCCTTGTGAAGTGGAAGTATGTATTTTCAATTCTTGGTTCATATTTTCAACTGTGAAATTGGCTTGTTCACGATTTAACAAACAATCTACCGAAATTTCTTTTAAAATACGTCCGACCCGACCAATCTGGATGGCTTTTTTAAAAGATAATTGATATAGATACATATCGGCTGCGATTTTGTCAGAGGGACGAAGTCCTTCAACAACTAAATCCGAAGGTGACTTTGTCACCGGAGGATTTTTGCCGTCTACTGTTTTACTCGCGTGCATATAAATTTCTACATTTCGTTCTTTGATAGGTAAATTGCAATGACTCATATTACGTACACCACGTCCAATAATCTGTTCAATACGACTCATGTTGTACCACGGTTCCATAATATGAATTTGACGTATGTTTTTAAAATCCAAACCTTCTGCACCAGCACGTGAAATAATAACGACTTTCACATATTCTCCATTACGATTGTCCGGATGGTTTATTTTTGCCAAATCTTCCGAATTATTGGGTGAAAAATCCTTGTCACCTGTAATTAATGTATAGTACATTCCGGCGACTGGTTTTGTGGGCGGTTCTGTAAATAAAGAAGTACTAGGTTTTCCTTGGGTTCGCGAAGCCCGTGTAAATCCCATTTCTTCCAAAGCCAATGCCATAGGAATGACACCTCCGTAGATAAATTCGGAATAAATCATTACAATACCAGTTGAATTTTGTATATGATCCAATATGGTGGTTATTTTTTGACTATAAGGTCGTAATTGTTCTTTGTCAAAAAAATGTGTTTTACTTGGTTGATATTTGCATCGTTTTTCATTTGTAAATTGAACAATTTGTTCTAATCCCAATTTTCCTACAAAATAATCCAAATTCGGTTGTGAACCTTTTTGTTCAGAGGGCTTGTTGCCTTCAACAACTAACTTCAAAGGTGGCTTTGCCACCGAAGAAGTTTGGTCTTGTGAAATATCTTGGTACACAATATTGAGTGTTTGTATCGGAACACGTAATTGTTCATAACCTATATTGTCCAAGGTTTCTAAATAATCCATCAATAATAAAGGAACCGACGGTTCATCTCTCCGAGATGGCTCCGAACCTTCAACCCTTTGGGTTTTCGGTTCGTCGTCCCTCTTTAAAACCTCCCTTTCATTCAGGATTTCTTGACTTGGTAATTCTTTTAAAACCTCCTTTTCGTTCTGGGTTTCAGATTCTTCGCCACCGGTTGTTTTTGCAGATTCAGTAGATGGCTCAGTTACAAGGGATAATGCCGTGGTTTTTGGCAAAGCCAGAGAAGCCAGAGTAGTGGAGGCATCCGTGGAGGTATCAACTTTACGTTGCGATAATATATTTTTCAAAGCAATATCATATACACGTTCTTGGATTGAACCTATCTTGGTCATAAACAATGGTGGATAAATGGGTGGATTTGCGATTTCCATATTTGTTTTATAAATACGAAAAGGGAAAGTATAGGGGTTTTCACCACGAACAAACGAAACATATCCCATTAATTTTTTACGCAACAATGCTTCACCTACCAATTCTGCCGATGATACAGGAACACGAAATTCACCGGTTTTTGTAAAAATTTGGTCAACCGTGATTTCAGTACGACGGTCATTAACATTCATTAAATTGGTAAGCCATATGATTTCTTTGTATGAATTGTACATGGGAGTTGCCGAAAGAAGAACAAAACGCACATTTTTCGCATATTTTGCAATCATATACAAATAATTTGCAGTCGTTAAATCATCATTGTCTCTGGTCAAACGAATGTTATGTACTTCATCAATCACAAACAAATGATTGTTAAACATGGCCTGAATTTTACGTATTCTACGTGGGTCACCTTCGGGAAATGGTTTTAATGCATTGGAAACTTCGTTGGAAAATTTGACATATCCTTTGAAATCGTAAAATGTTTTTATCAACGCCTGAACATTTGCCAAAATACGTGATTTACTCATGTCTTTCAAATGAGTCGGATTGATTTCATCTAAAATAGATTGTGCAATACTAGAATTGATGGTCCAAATACCATTTTCCATATGTAGTTTGGATTCGTCAAACAATTGTAAACGGAAATTGTTTACTACATTCGGTGATGCTAATACCATAATTCGTTTGTTTACACCAACTTGTTTCATATACGAACGCATTTCTTCCGAAACACCAATTGCTGTTAAACTTTTTCCACTACCTAAACCATTATACAACAACAAACTATTGTAAGGTGTTTGCATAGACATGAAATTTTTGACAAACAATTGATGTGGCATCAGTTCAAAGGGAGCATTGCACCTATAATTAGATTCTTCTTCAATATCCAATATTCTACCATCATATCTCGTGTCTGAAAACTCTTTTTTTTGTGCAATTTTGTATTGGAAATCGGGATCATCAATGTGTGGATATAATACATTTAATTTTTTGTCATTAATAGATTCTTGAACAGGTTCTTGTACTGTTTGTTTTTTTTGTGTTTTTCTAGTTTTTTTTTCAACAACCGATTTACTTGTTTTTTGTGTTTTTCTTTCCATATATAATATAATAAATATATAGGATGGTCTATACATTTATATTACAAACTTCTAGGGTGAAGTTTGGTCAGAGGGACGAAGTCCTTCAACAACTAACTCTGAAGGTAGCTTCGCTACCGGAAGAGTTTGGTCAGAGGATTGGCGAAGCCAGAGAAGTCCTCCGCACAGTGACCTACGGTCCCAAACTCATTCGGTAGCTTCGCTACCTGCTGAGTTAGTTGTTGTAGGCGTTCCGCCCACTGACCATAATACAACTAACTTAGTAGGTGACCGTAGGTCACCGGTGAAGTTTGGATGTTGAAAATGGAATACCCTCTGACCAATAATTAGACAATGTTAAATCAATATTTTTTATCAATCGTTTTTTTTCTAAATTATAAGAACGTATAGATGACAAACATTCATCGTATGTTTTCCATCGCATCATACTGACTTCACTTTTATCAAATCTATCGGTAACAAGTGAATCTTCATATCTCATATACATTAAATAATAACGATGTTTGTAAGATTTATAATTAGACCCCAAAAAAATTTCATCAAATGGTAATATATTTTTTATATTTTTCATTAAATGTAAGGGATATCCCGTCTCTTCTGTCATTTCTCTTAAAGCACAATCATAATCTTTTTCTTGGAAATTACGACGACCTTTTGGAAATCCCCATTCAGGTTCTGACCAAAGTCCTCTGCAAGCGAAGCTTGCTTCGGACTTAGTTGTTGAAGGACTTCGTCCATCTGACCAAAGTCCTCTGCAAGCGAAGCTTGCTTCGGACTTAGTTGTTGAAGGACTTCGTCCATCTGACCAAAGTCCTCTGCAAGCGAAGCTTGCTTCGGACTTAGTTGTTGAAGGACTTTGGTCAACTAAATTCAAAGGTGACTTTGTCAATGTGCAGTGAGGAGAAGTTTGCATACTTAATTCAATCAAATAATGCAAAATAGATATCATTCCATTGTCAGCTCTGGATGACCATGGCGACCGTTTGTCGCCGTCAACAACTAACTTAGTAGGTGACGGTTCAAAAAATAAAACATCCGGTGACACAGGACTAGATGATTTTTCTATAGGTACATTAATGTATGGAGATAAATTGAATGGATGTGATACATCTTTAATGTATTTTGTAGATAAATAAATAAATTTGTCTCGTGAATTCATTTCTTCTTGTTTGTATGATTGAAAAAGAGAATCTTCAGAAACTGTAGAAAATATTTCCTGAGATTTGTCCACCTGATATTTTTTTATGACAGATGGTTCTACATGGTTCTCCAATATCTCATCATCTTCTTCAACAATCAACTTCTCACTCTCTGGCAAATTTACAGGAGAAGCTGGGGTCTGAATCGTGGAGGCATCATTATTTATATAAGCATCAATATCTATTTTATGTCCATCTATCCATAAATCACGCCATAATTCATCAAAAGAGAAATTTTTTAATTTGATTTTTTCTTGTATCGTCATTTGTTGTATCATATTGTATATATATTTTTGATTAGATGCGGAATATTTTCCACGCATAAAATCAATATATCCCAAAGTATCTTTTCTTCGTATCATCAAATATTCTCGTTGTTGTAATGGATTGATACGAAATACAATGACACCGAAACTGGTGATTGGATTTTTACATTGTTTGAAAGTATGGCCCTGTTTTCCACAATTATTGCAAATATCGTAATATTTATAACTCTTTTTTTCAAAAGTATCAGATGATTTTACTATTTTTGAATTAGATGAAGTTGAGACATCCAGTGGAGGCGTCACCATATTCCTCTGGACTCCTACGTCGTCCTTCTGAATATGCGTGGTTATCCTCAAAAGTCCCAAGCAAGCTTCGCTTGCTTTGGACTTAGTTGTTGATGACCTACGGTCATCTGACCGCTCTGCTACGGATACCACATCCATGACATTATTTGGTTCTGAGGAACCTTCGGTTCCTGTGCGGAGGCTATACGGTACGGAAGCCCCCTGACCAAAGTCCTCTGCAAGCGAAGCTTGCTTCGGACTTAGTTGTTGAAGGACTTCGTCCATCTGACCAAACTTCTCATTTGAGGACGATGCTATGAACGATACGGATACGTCGCAACTATCATCGTTTTTTCGGAAATCTTTTGTTAATATTTTCCTTTTTTCTATATTCATATCTATCTATATTTGAGACGAAATATTTATGTGTATTTATTATAACAAACATACAAATTTAATGATATATGATAGACACAGATGTCTTCACTTCGTTACCGACATCCCTACGAAACTATTCCGAGTTTGCGTCTAATAAAATACAACCGGAAAAGTTAGTTGTTGGAGGTGATTCAGAACGCATGTCTTTACCAAAATTTTTAGACGAAGGAACATATGGATGTATTCATCGTCCACCACTGCGTTGTGCGTCTTCTTCCAAAATTACAACATATAAAAATAAAATTTCAAAATTAATTACAAAGAAACATGCCGAAGAAGAACTAAGTGAATACAAAAATATACAAAAGGCAGACCCAAACAATTTATTTCATTTAGGAGAACCAGAAATATGCCCATTAGGTCCCATAGGTGAACATTCTATGAACAAAAATCCCATAGAAAAATGTACAATGTATCAGGAAGTAAAAAATACGCCAGATAATTACCAACTTATTTTATTAAAAGATGGTGGAAATGACATTGACAAATTTTTGAAAAAAACCCAATATATGATGAATCAAGTAAAAAAAAAGGAAATGATTGAAAAATGTTGGATAGAATTTCATCGCATATTGAAAGGGTTACATGTATTTCTTAAACAAAATTTGATACATCATGATGTAAAATCAACCAATATTGTGTACAATGTTCAACAAAATCGTATGAATTTCATTGATTTTGGTATGATGGAAAATATCAAGGAATCCATCGCCAAATGTAAAAAAGATGAATACGAATGGGTCAACAATTGGTGGTATTTTCCATACGATACAACTTTTTTGAACGAAACAAATTTTAAACAAGCACAATCTATGAACAAATCCGAAATTTCAAAATATGTAGATGGAAATTTAAACAAAGACATTTGGTTTTCAACTTTTGTACGAATTTCTGGTTTGGAAAAATCAGAATCATTGCGTTTACTGGAAGATTACAAACAATTTTTATTTACTGATTTTAAAAAAACCTCCCACGAAACATTTTTAATCCGATATTTTTCTACTTTAGATATTTACGGTCTAGGTATTACCTTTTTACAAGTATTGAATAATACAAAAAAATATATGAATGAAACGTTCAATACCAAATTAAAAACATTGGCAATGAAAATGATTTCGTTTTGTCCTAACCGACGTATATTGATAAGTAATTGTATCAACGAATATGAAAAAATACTTGAATCATCTGGAATGACTCAACAATACAATTTCACATTTCAATCACATAAAATCGTATACAATGTCAAAAAAAACAAAACTCGTAAAAATTGAATACGATACAATATAATTATGAATATTATATTATATAAATTTGATATCATATCACAACAAACTCATACAGTAATGAATGAATTAGATATTTCCAGTGTTGTGGTTTCACCATATTCATCTGGACTCCACGCTATTGCGAAGCAGCAGAGTCGTCCTTCTGAATATGCGTGGTTATCCTCCGCTCTGCTACGGATACCACATCCACATCCATTTTCATTGTTACCGAATGAATTATACAATCATATATTTGATTATTATAATCCATACAAAAATTGTTTCACACATAACATAATCAATACTCATGAAATATGGAAAAATGCATGGTTACGGTGTCATCGTTTACAAATAGACCCCATCATTCATTTTGTTATGGGATATTTTTTGAAAGATATCGGAGTATATGAACATGGGTACAATTTTGATCGTACAAAATTGTTGTATTGGTTACCAGATAATATAACGATTGGTTATGATGATAATAATAATGATTATTCATTAGCAATCATTCATTCAGAAGATAGAATGCATGAATTCAGAGTATATGATTCTGACCAATGGAGAAAATTGTGTTATGATGGACATCATTCACCAAATTTTACAACAGTAGAGTGGAATGATGAATATTGGTTGGTCCAATAAAAGGAACCTACGGTTCCTTTAAAACCTCCCTTATGTAACGAGGACACTGTTCTACGAACAGTGCCCTCATAAAGTTTCCTTGAATGATTCTTGGTACATTGGTTATATTGGATCCTATATAACCAATTTGAACTTCCTCATTAGAAGGGAGGTTTTAAAGGAACCGTAGGTTCCTTTAGTACATGGATTCATACAACCATCTCATATTCTCACGTGCAGGTATAGATACCACAGTTAATGCTAATAAAATATGTAATGCGCCCAATTTTCGGTCTTCAATATCATAAGCCGTATAAGCTAAACGTTCCATTACAGTTATGCACCCAGTTTGCAATTGTTGCTCCGATACTTCATCTACACGCATACTTACTGGCATCACATGTAAAAACGGATCCCCCAAAGGACAAATCCGATTTTTTACCGAATATGACAAACGTCCGCGATACCGCCAGGTATCAAACAAATTTCCGTACAAAAGAAAATAGTCACGTTTGTTCAGTTGTAGAAACCAATCAATATCAGTATAATTTCCCAATTGGTCAATTTCCATAAACAATTCCTGAATACGTGCAGAAATAGGTCGTGAAATAATTTCTCGCATGTTGTTTTCCACATTTTGTATATGAATTTGGTACTGTTGTGTATGTATTTCTAATTCTGATATGATTTCATCATGTCTTTCCCTACGAAGATCCAACGTTCTTTGTGATAATTCTTCGTTCAGAGGAATGACAAAATCATCATGATCCGATGACACTCTCAACACCATACCATTCTGCTCCTGAACAATCTCGTTTACCGAATGGTCTAATCTTGTATCATCATCGTTGATAATTTCTTCAAACCTAATATGTGTATTATTAGGTACGGATTCGTTTGTTCTATTCCTTGTAAAAAAAGAGGACGAACGATTCTGTGAACCGAATCCATAATAATGTCCACGATGTAATAATATATGATTGACTGGTTGCAAATATTGATTACGTGTACGTATGATTTTGTCTTCTTCGTTGATCCTTTCCGGAAACAAAATCACCAAATACAAATACAAACGAATCATATCACCAATAACTTTTTCCGAAAATTTGGCACGATTATATGGGTTCAAAATATTACGACCTTTTCGTACTAACAGTGTCATAAAAGAACATACATTGAATCCATAGGTAAAGGAACCTTCGTCCGTATAAGAAAAAAATTCCTGAAAAGGAATTTCGGACAAGGGTTCCATCGTAAAAAAATCAGTATCATTGACACACATACTCCGATCGTATAAAGCCGGTCCACGTAATTGAAACGAACGTTTCACGAAAAACCTACGCAAACATGACTGTATTTTCACTGCGGCAATGTTTTTTTGAAAAAATTGTGTTATACGAAGAATCAATGATGGTTTATTTCCAGTAATGTGCAATTTATTATGTTTCGCCACTGATTTTAATTCCACAATCTTGTAGGTTTTTAAATCTACCATTGATTGTTGGAATTCTGCGTACATCAAAAACACATTGATGGTTTTTAACAATACATTGTCTTTACATTTACGTATTATTTTTCGTTTTTTAGTACAAATAGATGTATTTTCCTCTTCCAAATCCATAATAAAAGAAACATCAGAATCTCTACGTCTAATCAATGCAGAACGTTTATCAGACGAACGCAACTCTACAATATTTTCTTCCAAAATCAACAAATTATTATGCAATGATTCTGCAGCATTATCGTCGTTTATTATCATAAGTAATTTGGATAATTAATATAAAAAATGTAAGTATAAGTCTAAAGTATATATACTTTGGATAATTTTTCTATATGTTTTTAAGAATACGTACCTGTAATACAGTTGTAAATTATGTCATTTACAACTCGTAATCTAACAACAAATCGTCGGGGTCTATTTTTATCATACAACCTTTGACTACGCACGATTCTTCTTCTTCGTCTGCATATTTTGCTGCATTTTTTCCTGTATTTGGTTTAGGTTCAAACACTGTTTTCCAATTGGTAGGGTCTTCACTCGTGGAAGCACAGATACGAAATCCACATTTTTTATAATAAGCGCGCCGTTTGCGCCATTGATTTTGAAAGATATCGTGTTGGTCTACTACATCCACAATCAATGGACGTGCATGTTTTTTCCGAAAAATACGTCCGACTGACTGAATAATATCGGTTTTAGGCGTAATCATCACCAAAATGGACAAATTTTTATGGTCAAATCCTTCCGATGCCATGGCATACGTTGCCAAAATAATTTGTTTTTCCGTCGTAATTTCCAGCGCTTTGGCTTTCATGCCACCCAAATAATATCCCACTGTCGCAATTTCTTTACCCACAATAGCATCATTCAATTCTACTAATAAACTACGATTATGACCTAATACGAGTATTTGAGCATCGGGGGTTTCTTTTATTAAATCGGTGAATATTTGTACTAAAAATCGGATTCTTGGTCCGTGATTGCATAATTTCGTTATCATGGTACTAAACATGGGATTTCCACGATAATCTGTTACGGTATGATTAAAATCATCGTCACGGGAGATAAATGTCATAGAACGTACCAATGTGGAACCATCTTCACTCTGTAGTCCTTCATTATCTGCGTACACCGTCGGTCCGATGAAATGATGAATGACTTTGGTCAATCCATCTTTACGATCCAGGGTGGCAGTAATACCCAACATCAACGGCGTTTGAATACGTAAAAGTGCTTTGGAAAATTGACAGGAACCTATACGATGTACTTCGTCCACAATGGTCAACCCAAAATCATCAAACGCATTTTCCGGAAAATCACGGTCATACAACGTTTGTAACATACCGATTACAATGTCTTTGCCTTGGGAATCAAATATCGGACCCTGAATACGACCAATCTTGGCCGTCGGCAGAAATTCATTGATACGTTCTATCCATTGATTCAACAGAAATTCTTTGTGAACAACGATGAGTGTTTTTTTTTGAATCATAGAAATAATTTTGATTGCCATGACCGTATTGTGGGTTACGGTAAAATCACCCAAGACAAACCGATGATTTCCGTCTATTTCAAACCCATAGTAATCATCTTCAGGTAATTTTTCCAAATGAATACGGTATTTGAGAACATCTTTGATTTGTTGACGTACCTGTCCCTTTTTTCTGGGACATACCGTGGGTATTTCTTCCAATCCTTTTCCACAAATATTGATTAAATAGTACGTACCTGTTTTTGCACAGATATTTCCATCGGCATCTTTGGCATTCGTACATGTCTTTTGCACTTGTTTTTTATAAGCGGCAAATCCTAACGATTTCACCAAGAATACTATGTCATCCAGGAGTTGTTCATTTTTTTGTATGATTTCGTAACAATTATGACAATTATGTCCGTCCGAATCAATGATTCCTGCCAAAAGTGCCAATTGATTTTTTCGGGAATTGCATTTGTAATGAAGGGGTATGTGTTTGTTATTGATAAGATTGTTTTTTTGTAGAAATTGTTTGAAAATATTATTTTGTTTTTTGATGGAACGAATACTGTAGTGATAATTGCCAGTAAATCCTAAATATAATTCTTTATGTTTGGTTTTAAAACAATCCACAAAATATTTAATTACATAAGATTCTTGGGTAGTGATAACTGAATCACTTGAATGCCCGTCTCCTAACCAATATCCTACCAAATACGGGTCAATTTCTTGGGGTTTTTCTGGAAATACAATCGGTACGCGATATCCATACAATGGACCGGCACGACCATGATAACTTTTGGGCAAATTCAAATAATCCAATACAGATATATCCAATACTGTGTTCTTAGGTGTATCCTTATTACGTTTAGTACCATATTTCAACGAGAGTATATGACTTTCGTTCACTGTATATCCTTCCCCTTTCTTGGTACAAACTTTGTACATAGTTTCGCGCCCCCTGGCCAAGGTCAATACATTGCGTGGACCAGAATCGTCTCCCATGAGTTGATCACCGACCACCACGTCTTGGA
>Ga0209777_10002440_pt1 | contig 24454 bp, 20 predicted proteins | sample FrelakmetHBP12HB_FD_187147 | JGI IMG/M metagenome (GOLD analysis project Ga0209777, IMG submission 187147) | Freshwater lake sediment microbial communities from the University of Notre Dame, USA, for methane emissions studies -HBP12 HB (SPAdes)... | ecosystem: Environmental > Aquatic >... | reverse complement strand
CGCGCCGCCTTCGCCGCGCTCCCCGGGCGGCGAGTCAAAACTGGTGACGGATGTCCGTGACGCGCTGCATGCTTCGATCATCGTGAGCTACGCCCAGGGCATGTCACTGTTGCAGGCGTCATCTGCTGAGTACAAATACGATTTGAAGCTTGGCAAGATCGCCGAAATCTGGCGTGGGGGGTGCATCATCCGGGCCAAAATTCTGGAACCGATTCGCGCGGCGTTCGCAAAAACTCCGTCGCCCGCCAACATGATGATGGATGAGTACTTTTCGTCCAAACTCAATGAATTGCATGAACAATGGCGTCGTGCCGTCGGGATGGCCGTCGAGAACGGTATTCCGACAATGGCGATGAGCGCGTCGCTGGCATATTACGATGCGTACCGGCGCGAGCGATTGCCGGCAAACCTCCTCCAGGCGCAGCGAGACTACTTCGGAGCCCATACGTATCGCCGGATTGATAAAGAAGGTATCTTCCACACGCAGTGGGATGAATAAATGAGATTTGTCGTCGATAAAAATATCCCGCTGGTGGAAGAAGCGTTCGGCACCCTGGGTCACGTCGAGGCGATCGAAACGGGGAAATTCTCCCGTGAGGCCGTGCGCGAAGCGGATGTGATTGTCGTCCGCTCGGAGACACGAGTCGGAAGGTCGTTGATTGAAGGAAGCCCCGTGAAGTTTGTCGGGACCGCGACCATCGGCGTTGACCATATCGACACGGAGTACCTTGCCTCAAAGGGGATTGAATTTGCGAGCGCGCCGGGATGTAATTCGAATTCCGTCAAAGAGTATGTCGCTGCGGCGCTGCTCCATTTGGCAAACGAAAGAGGATTGAGGTTGAGGGGAAAGACCATCGGCGTCATCGGTGTTGGAAATGTCGGGAGCAAAGTGGTGAAGGCGGCGGAAGCTCTTGGCTTGACGGTGTTACAGAATGACCCGCCTCTTGCCCGGCAAACGGGGGAGAAGAGGTTTGTTCCGCTCGACGAGTTGATGGCAGCGGACATCCTGACACTCCACGTCCCATTGACGAGCACGGGACCGGATGCTACGTATCACATGTTCAACCGCGAATTGTTCCGCCGGTTGAAGCCGGAGACAGTGTTCATCAACACGTCCCGGGGCGCGGTCGTTGAGACGGCTGCGCTCAAGGAGTCGATTGCCGAAAAGCGACTCGGCATGACGGTCCTCGACGTGTGGGAGAACGAACCTGGAATTGACCCGGAGCTCCTCTCAGTTGTAACGCTGGGAACGGCGCACATCGCCGGGTATTCGATGGAAGGAAAAATAAATGCGGTCCGTGCGGTTCGTGAGGCGCTTTGCCGTCATTTCAAGATCTCTTCTTCGTGGACCGTGCCGGAAGCGTTCGGCTCACCGGCTGTCAGGAATATTTCCGTCAACGCCGATGGCTTGCCGGAGGAAAAGATTCTTGGGCAAATCGTGAAGCAAAGTTATGACGTCGCGTTCGACGACGCGCAATTGCGCCGGATGCTGACATTCGCCGACGGTCAACGGGCAGAGTACTTCATGAAGCTCCGCTCCGGCTACCGCATGCGGCGGGAATTTTCGAATGTGACGGCTCATCTCCCGGGCGCGCGTGCGTCCACGAGGGAATCAATCACGGCGCTGGGGTTCACATGCGTCCCGGTGCAGGACAAGTTTTGAAATGATCTTCGAGAAATGGACATAAGGAGTAACACATGAGCAACGGTCTCAACATCCGTCAAAATGGAGCGTTCGACACTGTGTCCCTGGGAGCCCTCGTGCATCGTCTGGACCCGGGAGTCGTTCCTTTCCGAAAGGCCAACGAGTGCAAAATTCACGTGAGCGGCGGCGAGTTTAACGTCGTTGCCAATCTGTCCGATTGCTTTCGGATGAAGACGGCCATCGTGTCTGCCATGGTGGACTACCCCATCGGCGATTTGATTGCCGAACGGGTGAGAGCGATGGGGGTGACGCCGTTCTACAAACACTTCAAACATAATGGCGTCAACGGTCCCAACATGGCAACGGTGTTCAGCGACCGGGGTCAGGGTGTTCGCGCTCCCGTGGTTTTTTACAACCGGTCGAATGAGGCCGCCGCACAACTGAAACCCGGTGATGTCGACTGGAACGCGATTTTCGCGGGCGGCGTTCGGTGGTTCCACAGCGGCGGCATTTTCGCCTCGCTGTCGCAATCCACCGGCGAGCTGATCATTGAGGGAATGAAAGCAGCGAAGAAGGCCGGCGCGGTTATCAGCTTCGACCTGAATTTTCGGGAGAAACTCTGGAGTATCTGGGGCGGACAACAGAAAGCAGTCGACGTGGTCAGCCGTATCGTGGAAAACACGGATGTGCTCGTCGGCAACGAAGAGGACTTGCAGAAAGGACTTGGGATTCCCGGTCCCGAAGTGGCTGCGAAGTCGAAGCTCGATCCGTCCGCGTTCGTCGGTATGATCGGCAAAGTGGTAGCGAAGCATCCGCAGGTGAAGGTGGTTGCGACAACGCTGCGGGAAGTGCACTCGACCAACCGGCATAGCTGGAGTGCCGTAGCGTGGATCGACGGTAAGACGTACACCGCGCCGACGTGCGAGCTGGATGTGCTCGACCGTGTCGGCGGCGGTGATGGATTTGCAAGCGGCTTTTTCTACGGGCTGTTGACCGGCGAGGCGCCCGAGGAAGCGGTGAAGCTCGGATGGGCTCACGGCGCACTGCTGACGACTACTCCCGGCGACACCACGATGGTGACTCTGGACCAGGTGCGGTCGTTTGCCAAAGGTGGTTCGGCCCGCATCCAGCGCTGATGGTGGAGATAACGAATTAATTCTGAGGATGATCAATGAGCTTGGCAATCAAACCGAAGGCTGACGCGGAATTCGACCTTCTTTCGCTTGGCGAATGCATGGTTCGCCTGAGTCCGCCGGGTCACCAACGGATCGAATTGACGTCCTCCTTCGAGGCGTACGCTGGCGGCGGTGAATACAACGTCGCGTACGCGCTCGCGCGCTATGGAATGAAAGCAGGATGGGTGTCGCGCCTTGTCGATAATCCGCTCGGATGGTTCATTCGCAACCATGCCAGGAGCAGCGGAATGGATATCAGTGAAGTCATCTGGGTCCCGTACGACGGCAGCGGCCGGGAAGATCGTATCGGTTTGAATTTTACCGAAGTGGGCGTCGGCGTCCGGGCGAGCGTGTCGATGTACGACCGGGGCGACACGGCGGTTTCCCACATGAAGCCGGGTGAGGTTGGCTGGGAGAGGATCTTCTCAGCCCGGAAAGCCCGCTGGTTTCATACCGGGGGGATTTTCACGGCACTCAGCGATTCGTGCGCGGCAGTCGCCCTCGAAGCGATGAAAGCGGCGCATCAGGCGGGAGCGATCGTCAGCTACGACCTGAATTTCCGCAGTAAACTGTGGTCGAGCAAGAAAGCGATCGAGACGACGAAGAAGCTTGTGCCGTATGTCGACGTTCTCATCGGAAATGAAGAAGACTTTCAGAAGGTTCTCGGTTTTCAGGTCGAAGGGACCGACGAACATCTCAAGAAACTGCCGGTCGAAGGGTACAAAAAAATGGTCCGGCGCGTCGTCGAAACGTATCCCAACATCAGGGCCGTCGGCACAACGCTGAGAGAAGTGGTTTCCGGTCTGGTCAACAACTGGTCGGCGATGATGTACTATGAAGGGACGTTCTATCAATCCCGCAAGTTCGAGAATTTGGAGGTTGAGGACCGGGTCGGAGGGGGCGACGGGTTCTGCAGCGGGTTCATCTATGGCATGTTGATGGGTATGTCACCGCAGGAATGCGTGGACATGGGTGCAGCCCACGGTGCCCTGCTCCAGAGTACGCGCGGAGACACGAGCATGGTCACGATGGAAGAAGTAAAGCACGTCATGGGCGGCGGCAACGCGAGAATTAACCGATAATAATGGAGCAACAACGATGGCGGATGTATTTATAACCGAAAATTTCCTCCTGACGAACGACACTGCGGTCGAGCTGTATCACCGTTTTGCCAAAGGCCAGCCGATCATTGATTATCATTGTCATCTCCCTCCCGCGGAGATTGCCGGGGATCGACGGTTTGAGAATATCACCCAGATGTGGCTCGCCGGCGATCACTACAAGTGGCGGGCGATGCGCGCGACCGGAGTTCCGGAACGCTTCATCACCGGTGACGCGTCGGATTGGGAAAAATTTCTTGCGTGGGCGAAAACCGTGCCGAAGACGCTTCGGAATCCTCTCTATCACTGGACGCATATGGAACTCAAGCGGCCCTTCGGCGTCTCCGACGTCCTTCTCGACGGGACTACGGCGAAAAGCGTTTGGGAGCGATGCAACGCGCGCCTGGCTGAAAAAGAGTTCACCGCGCGCGGAATTCTCCAACAAATGAACGTGCAGGTCGTGTGCACTACGGATGACCCTGTCGACTCTCTCGAGTATCATCAGCGACTGAAAAGGGATGAGTCCTTTCACGTCCGTGTCCTCCCGGCGTTCCGGGCCGACAAGGCGTTAAACATCGAGCAGGGCAAGGCCTTCAACGCATATGTCGGGAAACTTGGCGTCGCGGCGGATATCGAGGTCACCTCGTTCCAAAAACTTAAGGACGCTCTCCACAAACGTCATGCTTTCTTCCATTCCGAGGGCTGCCGGCTCTCCGACCACGGACTCGAAACAGTGTACGTCGAAGAATTCACGGAGAAGGAGATCAAATCGATATTCGCCCGCGCACTTTCCGGCGCTGCTATCGATGAGACCTCCGTCCTCAAATTCAAGTCGGCGGTTCTGTTGGAACTCTGTCTTATGGACCACGCGGCAGGATGGGTGCAGCAATTTCATCTTGGCGCGTTGAGAAACTCCAACCCGCGTATGTTCCGGGAACTCGGACCGGACACCGGATACGATTCCATCGGCGATTTCCCTATCGCGCAGCCGCTGACGAAACTTTTTGCAAAACTCGACGACCGCGACGCGCTGGCAAAAACGATTGTGTACAACCTGAACCCGGCGGATCACGAAGTTGTCGCCACACTGCTCGGCAACTTTCAGGACGAGAGAATTCCGGGCAAGATGCAGCACGGGAGCGCCTGGTGGTTTCTCGACCAGAAGGATGGTATCGAGCGCCAGATCAATGCGCTCTCGAACATGGGACTGCTGAGTCTGTTCGTTGGAATGCTCACGGATTCACGAAGCTTTCTCTCGTACCCGCGGCACGACTACTTTCGCCGTTTCCTCTGCAACATCCTCGGGACGGAGATGGACGGGGGAATGATCCCGAAGGACACAAACCTTGTCGGCGCCATGGTCGCGGACATCTGTTACAACAATGCGCGTCGATATTTCGATTTTTTCAATGACAACACAACCCGCGTCTAACGACATGGGAGAAAAAGGAACACACATGCCACTCACGCAGCTCATGACAACACTCCGGAAACCCGCAGGAGAGCCGGGAAAACTCAGAACGATTCAAGGAGACGGAGGACAGGGGATCGATGTTTATCCGGCGTCGGTCCGGATGCACGAAAATGAATTATTTTTCATCGGTCGGGAAAAAAGCGGGAAAAATCTCTATCGCGTTACAATCGACGGCAAGAACGGACGTTGGAGCGGCCGCGAAGGTGAACCGGTCCCGCCCGGCGCGTTTGGCAAGAGTCTGCGGGCCCACCGTCATCGCATGGACCACGACAATGCCGGCCTGCTGCGTGAAGTATTTCCATTCACCCGTCCAGTGCTGCTCGGGCTCGCGGATTCGTTCGGGTTTGGCGACCGTCTGGGAATCGCCAATCCTGCCCACCTTCGCGCTCTCGCGGGGTCACACATGCGTCCGGTCCTCGCGCAACAGTCCATCCGCGAGCTCGACCGCACTCAACGGACGGCGGAGGATGTACTCGACGCGGCTTCGTGGGCCGCCTTTCAGGAAGGGTTTACGGATGGATTCGGCGCCGATGCCGATCATCTCAAGACGACGGACGACATCGACAGGTATGCCGCAGCGGGTTTCACAATGTACACCTTTGACCCCAGCGCTCATGTCGTCAATGAGGCCGTCACGCTTCCTCTTGATGAAGTGCGGCAGCGGGCACAGCAGCTTGACTCGCAGCATCTACGCCTGGACGACGTCCTTGCCCGTTACGCTAACCAGACATTCCGGCTGGATGGCGGGATCGTGCTTCAACCCAGGCAGGATGAAATTACCCGCGCGTTCGTGAAGTACGGCGGTGTCATCTTGCACACGTTGGTCATGTACCGTCACCTCCAGGATCGTCACGCGGCATTATCCACGGAAGTCGAGCTCTCGGTGGATGAGACGGATATACCGACCACCCCCATGGAGCATCTGTTCATTGCGGGTGAATTGAAACGGCTCGGCGTGAAATTGGTGAGTCTCGCCCCGCGATTCATCGGGGATTTTGAGAAGGGAGTTGATTATCGCGGCGACTTGCGGGAGTTCACCCGGGAGTATGTGCTTCACGCGGCTATCGCGAAGATGCAGGGACCATACAAGATCAGCATTCACTCCGGCAGTGACAAGTTCAGCATCTATCGCACCATCGGGTCGCTTCGTCTGGGAAACGTCCACGTAAAAACAGCCGGGACGAGTTACCTTGAGGCGCTGCGAACGGTTGCAAAGGTGGAGCCCGGGCTCATCAGGGAGATTCTCAGTTTTGCCTGTGAAAACTACGCGGAGGATCGAAAATCATATCACGTCACCGGACGAGTCGACCGGATTCCCGACGCGAAGAAATGCTCGAATCAAGATCTGCTCGATCTCTTCGACCAGCACGATGCACGACAGGTCTTCCACGTGACGTTTGGCAAGGTTCTGACCACGCGCGACGCACAGGGGAATTATTTGTTCCGTGACCGGCTGATGGCTTGCCTGGACAAGAACGAAAGTGTCCACTACGCGACCCTTATTACGCACTTCCGAAAGCATCTTGACCCGTTTGCGCATCACAACGGAAAAGACTGATGAACCTGGAATGCGCACAGGCCCCGGTTGACCGACGCCCGATATTTAATCGGTCATTGAAGCGATTGGTCAGGTGGGTCTTACTCCTTCTCCTCTGCAGTCTGCAACATTCGTTAGCCCGCGGAATTGTGGGAGAGAAAGCCCCCTCGCCCCAGCAAGCTTCATCATCCTCACACATGTATGATATCGTCGTGGCACCCGACGGGACGCGTAATTTCAAAACCGTTCAGGAAGCATTTAATGCCGTCCCCGATAATAGCGAAAAGAGGACGGTCATTTTTCTCAAGAACGGCATCTACAAACAGAAGCTTGTCCTGACCGCCTCAAAGAAGAATGTGACCCTCCTCGGCGAAAGTGTGGAAGGTGTAGTATTGACGTATGATGACCATACCGGCAAAGTCGTGGGCAATGATACCATCAACACCTGGTCATCCTTTAGCACATCGATTGAAGCCGACGGCTTTGTCGCCGAGAATGTCACGTTCGAGAACTCGGCGGGCCGTCTCGGGCAGGCCGTAGCGTTGATGATCAAGAGTGATAAGGTAAGTCTTAGACACTGTCGTTTCATCGGCAACCAGGATACATTCTTTACGAATACGACAGGAAGAGTTTTTGTCGATAGTAGTTACATCGAGGGTACAACCGATTTCATTTTTGGGAACGCGATTGCCGTTTTTCAGGATTGCCTCCTCCACAGCAAGAAGAAGTCTCACGTAACGGCGGCGTCCACGCCGGAGGGCAACAAATTTGGCTATGTTTTCGTGAGCTGCAAACTGACGGCCGATTCAGGCATCAACGGTGTTAGTCTGGGCAGGCCCTGGAGACCTTATGCGAAGGTTGTTTATCTCCATTGCAGCATAGGCTCGCATATAAGTTCGGCCGGTTGGGATAATTGGAAAAACCCGGAGAACGAGAAGACAGCGTTTTACGCGGAGTACCAGTGTTCCGGACCGGGATCGGATGTTTCAGGACGTGTCTCGTGGTCCCATCAGCTTACCGATGAGCAAGCTGCACAGTATACAGTGCAGAAGATCTTTGCGGCAAATGCATCGGCGACTCCATTCAACAATGATTGGGAACCATCCGGATACTAAATAACTGACGGTACGCAAAATTATTTTCGAGGTCCGAAATCATGGACAAATCCTAAGCACTAAATCCGAAATCTTAAACAAACTCAAAGCACGAAATCATAGACAAATTCTAAGCACGAAACCCTAAATCTTAAATAACATCTAAGTTCTAAAGTCAAAACATCAATCCGAACAACAAACTTTTTTGATTTGTTAGATGTCTTGGCTTAGAGCCTGGTACTTGGTGCTTGTTTAGAATTTAGATATTAAGATTTAGGATTTGTTTAGAGTTTAGATATTCGAATTTAGAATGTTTCATTAAGATTCATGACTCTGCGTAACGTCAGTAAATAATAAGAGAATTTCCTCCGTGCGATTCGCGACAAGATTACCGATATTGCTGTGTGCTGCTCTTGTGAGCATCGTGCAGATTTCAAGCGACCGCATCACGATCTACATGATCGGAGATTCCACAATGGCCGATAAACCCACGGAGGATAATCCGGAAAGAGGATGGGGTCAACTGTTTCCCTTATTCTTCGACAGTTCCGTCATTATCGAGAATCACGCGAAGAATGGAAGGAGCACACGCTCATTCTTGGCGGAAAGCCTCTGGCAACCGATCCTGCAGAAAATTCGTCCCGGCGACTAAGTCTCCATCCAATTTGGACACAACGATGAGAAAAAGGAGAAAGTCGACCGCTATACTTCCCCGGAAGATTATCGAAAGAACCTGGTGAAATTCGTCACCGAGGCGCAAGAGAAAAAAGCCCACCCGATCCTCTGTACACCGATCGTCCGAAGACGATTCGATGAACACGGGAAATTCTTCGATGAACACGGCGTGTATCCCGATGTCGTCAGAGAAGTGGCCGGTCGGTACAAAGTTCCTCTCATCGACATGCATCGAAAAAGTGAGAAGCTCGTTGTCGGGCTTGGACCGGATAGCTCGAAGCGAGTGTTCCTGTGGATTGAGCCAGGTGTATATAAATCCCTTCCGGATGGCAGGCAGGATAACACCCATTTCTCGGAATACGGCGCCACGATAATGGCCGGGCTGGCAGTCGAAGGTATCAGGGAATTGAAGATTCCGTTGGTTGAACATCTGAAAAAATGAATAGCATCATGGAGCAACGCGTTATTGGGTGTTGTCCTAATCTAGTGAACTGCCACGCGGTCACGAACCATTTCGTCACCGAATTGTGGTTCTGTCACGGTGTGGACCGTGACAGCCACTGAAATTAGGACACTTCCCGTTATTGGGCTGGCAAGAGCGTCGGCGGGTAGAGAAGTAGAATGAATTTTGAAATATTTTGGAGCTTAAAGAATGAGCACATTGTTTGATTTGACTGGAAAGGTCGCTCTCGTGACAGGTGCGAGCACAGGACTCGGTGCCGGCATGGCGTTGGGTCTCGCGGAAGCAGGCGCTGACCTTGTGCTGGTTGATATTGTCGATTCGGCCGGGACAGCCAAGAAAGCGAATGCTTTGGGAAGGAAAGCAACTGTTATTATAGAGGATCTTTCCAGGATGAACGGAGTTTCGAACGTCGTTACGAAGGGCGTATCCGCGTTCGGCAAGGTCGACATTCTCGTGAACAATGCCGGAATTATCCGCCGCACGCCTGCGATCGATTTCTCTGAGAAGGACTGGGACGATGTCATGGCCATCAACGCGAAGACCGTCTTTTTCCTGAGTCAGGGTCTCGCGCGTGACATGATGAAACGAAAGAGTGGAAAGATCATCAGTGTCGCCTCCCTCCTGAGCTTTCAAGGCGGCATCACCGTTCCTTCATACGCGGCGAGCAAAGGAGCGGTTGCTCAGATTACCAGGTCACTTGCAAACGAATGGGCGCAGCATGGCATCAATGTCAACGCGATTGCGCCGGGGTACATGGTGACGAACAATACTGAAAATCTTCGAAAGGACCCTGTTCGGTTCAATTCGATTACCGAACGTATCCCGGCCGGACGATGGGGAATGCCGGAGGACTTGCAGGGCGCCGTAGTGTTCCTCGCGTCGCGGGCGTCCGACTACGTTCATGGACACGTCCTGATTGTCGACGGCGGATGGATGGGGAGATAATATGAGAACGATATTTCACATCTTGATTTCTTGCGTTTTTGCGGCGAGTTCCTGGGCGCAGCAATTGGTTGTCCGGGTTGTGAACCCTGCGCCTTTCGACCGGCAGTTGGAGACCGTCGAAGTGCCGTGGAGTGACCTCCAGGGAATGTTTGCTGGAAGCGAACAGAACTCAATCGCCGTGTTCGATAATGGAAAGCAACTGGTGAGCCAAACCATTGACATCAACGGCAACGGTACACCCGATCTGCTCCTGTTCCAATCCTTTTTCCGCAAGGGTGAGGATAAGTCGTTCGTGCTGAAGAAGGTCGATGGGAAAGTTGAATTCCCGCCCGTGACAGACGCGAAGCTGAGTCTACCGCGGAGAGACGTCGCCTGGGAAAACGACCGTATCGCTCATCGAATTTACGGATCGCCGCTTGCCGGCGATGTGCTCAATGGCATTGACGTCTGGGTGAAACGCGTGCGCTACCGGATTATCGACAATTGGTATGCGGGGGATTCCCTCAAAGGAAACAAGAGAATATCCTACCATGTCGATCACGGTGAAGGTGCGGATTTTTTCAACGTCGGAAGATCGCTGGGAGCCGGAGGATGCGCGCCGTGGAAAGACAGCGTGATCCATCAGCCCGGTCTCTTCGTGAAGGAACGCATCATTGCCACCGGCCCCATCCGGGCGATGTTCACCGTTTGGTATGAGAAGGATACGGTCGGAGGTCTATCATTCAAAGAAGAGAAGACCTACACCCTCGACGCGGGAAGTAATCTGGACAGGATCGACGTCAGATACTACGATGTCCGGCCGGATGACCGTCTGCAATTTGCTGCCGGACTCGTGAAACGCAGCAAGACAACGCGATACGCCAACGAGAAAGAGTGTTGGCTCAGTTTGTGGGGTTACATTAACGATGACACTGTAAATGGTTCGCTGGGCATTGGGGTGGTGTTACCGAAGGCATCGTTCATCGAGATGAACGAGGACAAGGATCATTATCTGATTATCGGTTCAACTTCCCCCGAGAAGAGATTCAGGTACTATGCCGGCGCGGGCTGGACACGCAACGGTGATTTTTCCACCGCAGATGACTGGAACGGCTATCTTTCCCGTTTCACGCAACGCATCGCGTATCCTCTCCGCGTAACGGTGACCACGATAAGTAAGTAACTGGTGTTACGCAGACCTATAATTCTTAGAGAAAGATTCTAAATTCGAATATCTAAATCCCAAACAAATCCCAAATCTTAATATCTAAATTCTAAATTCCGCCTCTCAGAATCCCGCTACCCGGCGGAATCCAGAAGCGGGACAAACCCTAAATGCGAAACACCAATTCCAAAACGATCACGTGGATTTTTGTGTTATTGCACCAAAATCGTTCGGCAGTTTAGTCGAGTCCCGAGTGATGTTTTTGAATTTTGTATTTAGTGCTTGGATTTTGTTTAGGATTTAGGGTTTCGTGCTTCCCCGCCAGAGGCGGGTGCGCCTCAGGCGCAGGATTTTGGACATCGAACATTGTTTTGCGTAACGTCACTAAATAATTTCGGCCCTAGCGGAGTGGACCGCTGATTTTAAGAGCGGCATCCGATATTCACTCAAGAATGAAGCTTAAATAGAAAGAAACCATCATGGATGTTCGTTTTTCGACCGACCCCCGAAGTTTTTCCAGGATGACCCAGGAGGAACTCCGTAAGACGTTCCTGATAGAATCACTGTTTGTCCGGGACTCTCTGCCGATGGTATACTCGGATATCGACCGCTCGGTCACGGGGTCTGCCGTTCCCCTACGACGGCCTTTGAAACTTCTCAGCAGCAGGAAAGAAATGGCCGCCGAATATTTCGCCGAACGGCGGGAGGTCGGAGTCATCAATATCGGCGGTGAAGGCTCGATTTCATGCGACGGCGAAGCCCATCCAATGAAATACAAAGACGCGCTCTACATCGGGAGGGGAACTAAAGAAATCGTTTTCAGCAGTAAGGGTGCCAAGACCCCGGCACAGTTCTATTTCGTGAGTTATCCGGCGCATAAGAATCATCCGACCACGCACGCGAAGTTTTCAGACGCGGAACCTTCCCGGCTGGGAAGTCAAAAGCAGGCGAATCAGAGGACGATCTACAAGTACATTCATCCCAACGGTATTCAGAGTTGTCAGCTCGTCATGGGACTCACCGAGTTGAACGAGGGGAGTGTTTGGAACACGATGCCCCCGCACACGCATCAACGCCGTTCGGAAATCTACATGTATTTTAACCTTCCCCCGGGAGCCCTGGTGTTCCACATGATGGGCCGGCCGGAGGAAACCAAGCACATCGTGGTCCACGACCGGCAGGCAGTTCTCTCTCCGAGCTGGTCGATTCATGCCGGGGTGGCGACGCAGGCCTACACATTCATCTGGGCTATGGGCGGCGAGAACCAGGTGTTTGACGACATGGATGGTGTAGAGCTCGACAGTATCAGGTAATGCCGGATTTATCCGGTGAACGGCTGGTATCGTGTCACTCAAGTAGTTTTAATAAGTCCTTGGATCGTTATCTCGGTCGCAAGACTTAATGAGTGATGTTACGTATAAATGTCAATAGATCTGGCGGTGGAAAAAATACTAAACTCGAAGCACCAAATCCTAAACAAATCCTAAATCCGAATCTCTAAATCCCAAACAAGATCTAAATCCTAATGGGACATCTGAACAATCAAAAAGGCCTGTCGTTCCGATTGACGTTTTGATTTTTGGATTTAGAACTTAGATTTTGTTTAAGATTTCGGATTTCGTGCTTCGGATTTCAGACATCGAGAATAGCCTTGCGTATCGTCAGTTAATCAATCTATTTCCGAGGTAGGACACTAGCTTTCCGAAAGAATACAGAACGGGGAAACTGGAATGAAAAAGCAGGATGTACTGAAAAGACTCTTTGAATCCGGTGTTGTTGCGGTCATCCGAATGAACGACCGTCAGCGAGTGGCGCGGGTGATCGACGCGATCCGTCAGGGCGGAGTCGATTGCATCGAGATCACCATGACCCTTCCCGGAGCGATTGAAGTCATTGCTGATCTGGCTTCAAAGGCCGGAACGGATGTCGTCATAGGTGCCGGTACGGTCACCGACCCCGAAACTGCCCGGGCAGTGATTGACGCAGGAGCGCAATTTGTGGTGAGTCCGATTTTCGACCCTCGCATCATCGCTTGTTGTCGGGAGCGGGACGTGGTGAGTATTCCGGGATGCTACACACCTACGGAAATCTTTGCCGCGACCGCTGCCGGCGCTGATATCGTCAAGGTCTTCCCTGCGAGGGAGTTGGGTCCGGGTTATCTTAAAGATCTTGCGGGACCGTTTCCCAATCTCCGGCTGATGCCCACGGGCGGCGTTACGATCGAGAACGTCGGAGAGTGGGTTGCTGCGGGGGCGGTGGCCGTCGGAATCGGCAGCGAGCTCCTCGACAAGAAAGCCATCGCGGAGGGACGCTACGAGGTTCTGACGGACAAGGCAAAGATGCTCGTACGCAACTTTCAGCTTGCAAAAAGGAGTCGTCCTACCGCCGGCTGACTTGGCCCTCGTTTTACGTTCCTGGTTGCAGCGACTCGCACCGATGTTCGGCGATTTTCGGTTCGAGAGTTCGTCCCTGTGTAAACCCTGGAAATTTCGCCCATCTAAGCAAGGTGGGCAATTAGTTGACACTCGGCAGAGTCTTTTGTATATTCGCCAGGTATATTTCAAGGCATAGGGAATTGGCCAACTCACCATCAGTTTTAACATGTCTTGTTTGGCACTCAGGAAACAAGAACGCGAATACATGCGTCATTACTCCTCGCGTAGGTTGCTATGACGCAATGCGTGATTGCAGGAGTTATGTGCAATTGCAATCGAAAGCAAATGTGAACATTCAATATGCCTGAGAATCGTAATACACGACCATATCGCAAGGAAGAAATCCCCCGTAAACTTCTCATTGATGAACTCCGAAGAATCGGCAAGTTGCTCGTCAAGGTTCCGACAATGAAAGATTTTGATGCGCATAGTCAAATAGGAAGAGCCGTCACTTGCGAGAAGAAGTTCCGAGGGTGGAACAATTTCTTGGCTGCAGCGGGGTTTGAACCCGGCTCCTCCCGTCCATCAATCCCCAAAGAGGATTTGAATTCTGAGTTTATTCGGATTGCTTCGATGCTGGGCCGAACACCCACCACTGACGAATTCAACGCAAACAGCAAAGTAGGTAGTTCTGGGACTGTTGCGCTGAGATTTGGTATCGGTAAGTGGGATAAGGCCTGCAGAGCATTGGGTTTTGTTCCGCCTGACAAGTCCAAGCCTCCAAGCATGGGTGGCTGGAATAAGGGAATCAAATATGCTAAAGTAAACCTAGACCAACTGCGCCAGCTTTACGAGATCGAAGGATTATCGATGAGTTCAATCGCCGCAAAGCTGCAAGTAGGCAGGAACACGATCAGAAGTCGGATCAATGAAGCGGGCATCAAGGTGCGAAGGCATCACTACACGCAACCACGCCAGACTGTGCCCGAGACCCTTCTTTACGATGAACTAGAAAAGCAAAGAGTACCGTTCATGAAGCAGCAACCAATTGACGGTTTCTATGTGGTTGATGCTTTGGTGCCAGGAGCAAAAATAGTCATCGAGGTTGACGGAGACTACTGGCATAGACAAACAGACCCTGATATTGTCAAGAGGGATCGCAAGAAAACGAAATATCTAGAATCACGTGGATACATTGTCTTTCGATTCACAGAATCTGAGCTAAAGGCGGACATCTCAAAGTGCGTTGACCAAGTTTCTGCCATCTGGCGACAATACAAGAAGTGATTGGTCATTCGATTGCAGCTGCACATAACACGGCAAATAACGACGCTGGAAAGGTCGATGAGCTACAAAGCCTCGCTCAATGGTTTTGTTCACTGGCCATTTGTCTATGAATAGATTCACCAAACCATTGCGTTTTTTGCCGAGCCGTTGTTCGCAATCGCTACATGGCAAATTTCATAAACTAATATGAAGGCAAACCGATTATATCAACATCTTGAAAGAGACTTTATCACTTTAGTAATGAGTGATGAATGGGCACAGCATATGGATTCTGTTGCCGATTTTATCAGTGATAACTTTAGGAAAAGATCGATGGGTTTAGTTTGTGATTTCGCAACAGAAATAACCATAGTGTATACTGCTGTTTTCCCATCAAAAGAAGTTATGCAAAAAATCTTAGATAGTAGAACTCAAGACGCAATGCTTTTTGTCCATCACCCATCGATATGGGATATTAGAAAAGCTCCGGAAGTTTTTCAGCAAATGGAAAGAGAATTGCTACAACAATTCAAAGAAAGAAGAATCTCTATTTATAATCTTCATGTGCCTTTGGATAATTATGGAGCGTATTCAACAAGTGTAACTTTTGCAAAAGCATTAAAAATAAAACCTGAAAAACCTTTTGCACCTTATTTTGGTGCTTTAGCTGGCGTATTCGGAAGAACAGATTCAACAACAGTTCAAGATCTAAGAAAAGTATTTGAAAAAGCTGTTGGCCACAAAGTTGGTTTGTATAACTATGGTGATAATGAAATTAAAGAAAGAACCGTTGCTGTTGTAGCTGGTGGAGGATTAGACGAAACTTTACAAGAAATTGCACAAAACGATGTAAATGTTTTAGTTACAGGTATCACAGTAAAAAATGACCATTCTAAAAAGGCGCATTCTTTTGCTGAAAAACATAGAATAAATATTCTTGGTGGAACCCATTATTCTACTGAAAGATTCGCTTGTGTATCGATGGTTGATTACTTTAAAAAAATTGGTTTGCCTTCTGAGTTTGTCGAAGATAAAGCAGTAATGGAGGATATTTGAAATTTGCCCCTTCGCGAGTTTCTCGCTTCGCTCGAACCATGCTGCGCCCTCCTCCTTTCAGTCGTCGGGGCGTATAACGGCGGATATGAGGTTCGCCCATCTGGATAAGGAAAAGGAACTGACGTGTTTTTGTCTTGAAAGCATTTTAGCTTACATTCATTGGGCGTGCCGCCACTGCCTATACAAACAGCCTTACGGCGCTGGCTGTCTATTGCTGCCAGGCATTTCTCAAATCATCTGTTCGTTTGGGCTTTGTTGTCTGAGGGAATTGTTTTTCAAGCAAACGCTAGGCCTAAGGCAGCGTTCATGATCAACAATAATAAAGGAGATGTATTATGAAAAAGGTCTTACTCATGGCTTGCATTCTTATCTCATTTGCGGTAATAATCACGGGCTGCAAAGCAGAGAAAGGTGATTCCGGACCAACCGGACCTCAAGGGAATGCCAATGTCAAATCGAAAACCGTCGCTGTCACCAGTTCAAATTGGGTGTATAGCACATCTCCAAACGAGTTCGCGGTCAACATTACGGACGGTGATATAACCCAGGATATAGTTGACCACGGTATGGTATTGGTTTATATGAGTAACGGGAGCGGTGCCTGGATCCCCTTACCAATAATCGGATATACCACAGGTACGTCCGGCGGAAATACTTATGATTTGGAGTACAAACTTAGTCCTGTCTATGGCTTATCTGGCGTGACCATTTGGTATTATATCGTTACCGATCCTTATGTTTGGATTCCTGCTAACCCTGGATCGCAGACCTTCAAAATCATTACAGTTGCATCTCTGGCAAAAGCTTCTGTCGCGCAGGTCAATCTGAATAACTATGAAAAAGTAAAAAATGCGCTTCATCTTGAGGACTAAGGAGCTGAAATGACTGGCCTTCCGTGCTGTTGTCCCGGTTTGCTTGGCGCATCGGCAAAAGCGCGGAATAATGAGCGATAAGTCAAGTCGAGGGGTTAGGATTGGAACTCCAAGCACTGACGAAAAATGCAAGTGGGACTTGAACAACCTGACCCCGAGGAGTCTTAGCCTGAGCGCTAAGCTGTGTGCGTCGTACCAGCACGATGGATACCGATCGTTAACAGAGCGGGGAAGGAGCGACGGCAGTGCCGAATTGTCAATTGTAAACTGCGGCGGGTCATTTCCGTACGCATTTACAGAATAGGGCATCGCGATGCCATCGAGCGTGCTGAGAAGTGAACGAGCCACTCAAATGAACATTGCCGTTACGCGGATTTACACAGGAGGATCTCAATGAGAATAGTTGATCTAGATGAACACCGCCTCCCCCTCTATCTTGTTTGCCTCGAAGATTGGTCAGACGAGATCAAGGAGGCAGGCCATCACAAGGAGGTCTGGTATCAGCGGATGAAAGACAAAGGACTTCGGGTAAAGCTCGCACTGGATGATCAAGATACTGTGGGCGGAATGATCCAATATGTTCCCATCGAACACTCATGCGTTGAAGGTTCCGACCTGTACTTCATCAACTGCATCTGGGTCCATGGTCACAAGCAAGGAAGGGGAAACTTCCAACATCGTGGGATGGGCGAGGCACTCCTTGAGGCCGCCGAAGTTGATGCTAAAGAACTTGGAGCCAAGGGGATCGTTGCCTGGGGTCTTCTTATTCCAGTTTTTATGCGCGCGTCCTGGTTCAAGAAGCACGGCTATCGCAGTGTGGACAGACAGGGCATTCAAGTTCTCCTGTGGAAGCCCTTCACTTCCGATGCCGTCAAGCCCAAATGGATTCGACCGAAGGGTAAACCTCCTCTTGCACAGGACAAGGTAACCGTCACCGCCTTTCGCAATGGGTGGTGTCCAGCTCAGAACCTTGCATTTGAGCGAGCCAAGAGAGCAGCGGCTGAGCCTCAGTTTGCAGACAAAGTCGTGTTTCGCGAAGTCGATACATTCGATCGATCAGAGTTACTGCGATTTGGGATCTCAGATGCACTGTTCGTCAACCACAAGCAAGTGTGGACCGGCCCGCCTCCCTCGTATGAGAAAATAATGAAACTCATAAGTAAACAAGCGAAGAAAACCAGATTATCAATAACGTGCGGCGGTGCAATCAGGATATAATTAACGGATATAAAGTAGGTGAAAAATGATATGAATCTAAGAACTGTACTTATTTTAAGCACTCTTTTTGTAAGCATCAATTCGCATGCACAAAACGCTTCAAACAAAAGTTTAATTGGAAATCGTTTTCTAACATTTAACACGGTGATAAGGGTAAATCAAATAGAGGTTTCTAGAGATAAAAATGTAGGACAAGATGAGAGTTTACAACATACGCCCGAAAAAGTTATGAAGTTCAGAAATGCTATTGATTCCGGATTCCCCGGTGCAAAAATAACTTGGGCTTTTAGCTGGCTTGCATTGCACGATACAACAGAGAATTATTCAAAAATAAGGGAGTTAGTGGTTGGCTATCATTTTAAGTATGGGGATGAAATTACATTCATTCCTGGAGCCTATTTTGCCAATGCATACAATACCAGAGAACAGGTAAACAAAGATTTACATGATGGCTTAGCGATAGTCTCGGAAATGGTAGGCAATGGTTACCGTCCTCAAAGTATAGTGGCAGGTTTTTTATCAGCAAAGAACCAAGAGTATTTAGCAAATGAAGAAGGTATTCATGTGTGTCAGGGAAATATTTGGAGCCAATTTTCTATTGATAAACAAGATGGCGATGGATCGGTTGCATATCCCTACTATCCGTCTAAAGAACATTTTTGCAAGCCGGCACAAGGGAAAGATGATTTCATTGACTGTGTGAACCTCGATGGATGGACAACGGATTTTTTAGCAGCCCGTCGGCAAGGTTTTGCAGGTGGTTTTAATAGTCGGATGGGTGTCGGACCAATCGAAACTTTGGGAAAATATGGACAGAGAGTCGGGGTGGAAGAAATGCTCCATACAACAGCTGTTCACTTTGACAGCGGTTATAATCTGAATGGGTTCGCATGGGTGACAAACTGCTGGGAGGTGTCGCTTCCGATTAGTGTTTCGGGACTTACAGAATGGCTAAAAGAAATAAAAAACCGCTGGCCTGATGTTAAGTTCATCACTCAGGGAGAATTTGGCTTAATCTGGAGAGCGCATTATAAAGACAACGATTTCAATTACCGTTTTGAAGAAAAAGGCTCAGGCATTGGGGGGTCTGATGCTGACATGGAAATTCGGTGGTTTATGAACAAAGATTTTCGATTGGCATTATTACGTAATTGGAAGTTAAATACGCCTGAAAATGTCATTGATTACACCCGGTACGATTTACCCGCCACAGAGCCAAACGAAATGACAAGAAGTTGGAGTATAATGGGAGAAATTAATCAAAAACAAACCAGACCTCAAGATAAGCCCATTCCCCTGTCGGAGCTTTCGAAAGATATACGATCAAACATAAAAAAACATTATCCAAGAATAGAAAGTAAATAGGACAAAAAAATTAACGGTTGCTAACAGGCGGTCATACGCCATAGGGGTTGTAGTGCTTCGAACGTCGTATGCCGCCGTCCGTTAGCTGCAACCGCAACCCAAAGAATCTTGAAAGAATACTATGAGACTCAATAGATGGCTCAGACGCCTTTGGTTGGTGGACGGCATCATCGTCCTGATAGGCGGCAGCATTTTCACCGTCCAAATGATTCAAGGCTATTTGCGCACACGACCGGAAGCTCAAGGCCCGATGGTGGGCGAACGACTTGAGAAAGCGATCAAAGATACTCTTGCGCTACAGGATGTATCTATGACTTTGCCTCGCCAGGTCGGAACAACTCCATATCGATTCGTCCAACTGAGAGCAAAGGATTTGACAACCCCTAGTGGGATAATGAAATATTCAGAACCTGGACCAATTCCCTGGACTCCGGTTGGACCAGACTATTCCCGCGAATACAACGTTCTTGAAGGCAACAGCACGATCAACCTTGTCTTCATCAAAGCAGATGGTTCGGATGCGCATTTGTTGCTCGACAGAAAGGGATTCATGGCCACAGCCGACATTCCAAGCGAAAGAGACACGAGCCAGAGGTTCGACATTTATCGTCTGGCTTTCTACGACACCGATAATGACGGCAGGCTCACACGTTCAGACATATCCGATCTCTACGTTTCGGACTTGTTCGGCAGAAATCTCCGTCAAATTACAGACAGCACGATAAAGGTTACACGGTATGTCAAGTCCATCCGTGAGGGGAAGGTTCTCTTGCTGGCAAAGGTTCGCCCTGCTGATTCGAAGATTGCTGAGGCAGATTGGGTTGAAAGGGTATTTGTCTACGATCTGAAATCTGACCAGCTCTCGCCATTCCTCACCGATGAGAGCTTGCTCAAAAAGGTTCGTGAAATGCTTTGGTCAAAATAGTTGGGTTGCGGCTGCAACTAACACTTTAAGAAAGGTCAGAGTCCTTGCCATGAAGGGCGCGGTCTTCGACAAGAGAAAAATGAATTGGTGCGACCGGAGGCCATTGAAAAAAATCTCTATCCTTGAGGGTCAAAGGGAAATATTGAGTCCACATTTGGCAATCGTGATGCGACGCCGCAAGCACTTCGGCGATCATCGTAGCACATAATCATCCTTCGGGCTCTGCAGAGCCAAGTGAAACGGATAAATTGCTCACAAGGGATATCATCGCCGTTTGCCAGCCGATTGGGATCAAGGTTCTATATCATCTTATTATTGCGGATTCTCAGTGTTTTAGTTTTGCCGATGCTGGATTGCTCGACGAACTCGGATTGGATGCAATCGCGCGCTAGACGTAACTATAGAATACCTCAGTTCAGTTTACCCCGGTTAACTTAACTATGAATTTTCGTAATTGTTGAAAAATCTCTATTATTGACTAGAGGGTGACGGAATATGGGAATATCATAAGATGACGAGCCACGATTCACTGATTCCACATAAGCGAATTGAACGATCCATTTTACTTCTCAGAGGTCTAAAAGTAATGCTCGATAGAGATCTTGCCGAACTCTATGGTGTTCAAACACGGGATCTCAACAAAGCAGTTCAGCGAAATGGCGATCGTTTTCCATCCGATTTTATGTTCCAGCTCACTCTGGAGGAATATAAAAACTTGATGTTCCAATTTGGAACATCAAGATGGGGCGGTACACGGAAGCTTCCTTACGCTTTTACAGAGTTAGGTGTGGCGATGCTCTCTAGTGTCTTGAATAGCAAGCGTGCTGTTCACGTGAATATGCAGATTATGCGTGCGTTTGTGGCGCTACGAGAGATTCTTGCTACGCACAAAGACCTTGCCCGAAAGCTGGAAGAAATGGAGAAGAAATACGATCAGCAATTCAGAGTCGTGTTCTGCGCCAGAGGCGCATCAGCCTTTGGCTGAGAGGCAATCCGGCAATTAATAGCCGCTCCCGAAAATGCAGAAGATAAGCCAAAACGCCCAATTGGATTCAGGATCAAAGAACCAAAGGTTCTCTATACACCTCGAAAAAAAGCAAAGCGATGAGAAGGAAATATTAATGACCGAAGAATTTAAACAGTTGGAAATCGGTAGCACCACGTTTAAACATGGTGCTACGATCAATTGTGGTTCTGGAAGACGAACAGGGATAGGATAAATCATTGAGGAGAAGAGAAATGAGAAAGATCATTTGTTGTGGAGGAGACGTTGCGCTGCAAAAGACCCTTCAGCTTTTAATGTGGAAGTTCGGACGATTGGTCCTTGCCTTTTGCGGGTTTATCATCATCGGAGGATGGAGTGCCGCCGCTCATCCGCAAGCAGATGATCGGATGAGCTTCGGACGGCATGCGCTTGACGATGCCATCGTCAAATGCCGCCTGAAAACGGCCGTCAAGGTTCAAGTGACAGGCTCCGGATTTCCGGAGAGCTACACCATCACCTTCAAGAAAGGCTCGGCGGTGAACAGTGCTTCAGATACCACGGGAGCTCTCTATGGATCGCTCGAATTAGCCGAGCGAATTCTCCGCCGCGGCAAAGCCGCCCTGACGGGGCCGACCGTGACGGGGAGCCCATTCCTCCGGGACCGTGGTTGGAATCTCTTTTTGACTTTGCCGTGGAACTACGCAGCCGCAAACACAGACTACGACCCGCAAGCGCTCGTCGATTCAAGCCGCTGGTTTTTCGCCAACGACAGGTTCTGGCAGACTCTTTTCGACCAGATGGCCTATGCACGGCTCAACTGGCTGGACATCCATGGTACGTGGGACATCAGTGTTACGGATGCGCCGAATCTCTACGCATACTTCATCCAGAGCGAGCGATTCCCCAACGTCGGCGTAGCTCCCGAAATCAAGGCCGCCAATCTCCGCCAGCTGAGGAAGATCATCCGCCTTGCGCACGCCCGGGGTATCCGGGTGAGCTTGATGGCATACGAGGCGCAATTTCATACGCCGCACGCACCGGAGCCGTATCCGGAGAATGAAAACGACCTCTATCTCTATACACGTGAGGCCGTAGAGAAGATGATTCGCCAGGTGCCCGAGCTCGATGCCATTGGTTTCCGCATCGGTGAGAGCGGGCATGGCGAATCCTTTTTCAAATGCTACGGCGAGGCTGTTACGGCCTCCGGGCGCGATATTCCTCTCATCACGCGGAGTTGGATCGCCCGCAAATCCCAGGTGGTTCCGCTGGCAAAGTCCTGCCGGGACTTCACAGTGGAAATCAAATTCAACGGGGAACAGTGGGGAGCGCCCTACATGGTTGTGGGTGGGCGAATGGCAGGGTGGTACAGCTATTCGTTCGAGGATTATCTTAGCGATTCACAGGCGCCCGACGCTGTCCGGCTCTGGCCGGGGGGTCCGGTCCCGGGCGGAAACCGATGGCCGGATGAGCCGTACAAGATTGTCTGGCAGGTACGAGCCAATGGCACACATCGCATCTTCCCTATCTACAACCCCGACGGTGTGCGCAGCACCGTCCGTTCAATGTCCGTTGGGACTGCATCTGGATTCGTCGTCGAAGGCATCGATACGTATTATCCGAAGTCTCCCCGGTATTATCTGGCGGACTCAAGCGACGCCTTCTGCGACTGGATCCATGAGCGAGACTGGATGTTCTTGAATCTGTGGGGTCGCCTGGGTTATGATCCAAACACACCGGACGATGTTTTCGACGCAATGGTCGCCGACAAGCTTGGCAAGGTAACGCCAGGACTCGTTGCTGCATGGAAGGCAGCCGGAAGAATTATCCTGACTGCTTATTCTGCATTCTCTCTTGGGCCGGATCACCGCAATCACGCGATAGAACTCGAATGGGGAGGTGCCACTGACGATTACATCGCCGGTTTCCCGTTTGATTCGCATGTCTTCAAGTCCGTCCGGGAAGCCTTAGCCGACGGCACGACGGGCGCCAGCGACGGTCGGATCTCACCGTTGGAAACCGCCGCACTTCTGCAGTCTGACGCATCCGTCGCGGAGCAAGCCTCTGAAATCGCGCCGTCCTCGGTTCCGCAGGCAGAACGAAAGAGGGTGAAGGAAATCATCGTAGCGTGCGAGCAGGCTGCCCATCTCGGTCGGTATTACGCCGCGCGATTCCTCTCTGCGTATCGTGCCGCTCAAGCCCAAGCGGGCGTTAGCGCCGCCGCCGGCCATGCGACATACTATATGCAGGAAGCGGAAAAGCAATGGGCCGCTCTCGCTGCTTGCAGCTTCTACAAACCATTCACCGAGCGTTTGCGGATGCGGACTAATACATTCCACTGGTCACAAGAGTTGCCGAAGCTCAAAGCTGAAACAGAGCGGTTGTCGCGCATCGCGGCACCGATTCCTGATACCGTCGCGCCGATCCCGGCGCGCCCTCCTCTCCCTTCGATCGCTCTTGAAACAGGACTCGACAAATTCAAAATCTCGATCCCTGCCGAAAAACTGACCCGTGCATGGGCGCTCGTCAAGCCACTGCCCAGCAGCGCGTTCTTCCACAAAATGGCTATGACACGGCAGGGAGACCGCTTTGAACTAGAACTCCCACGCGAGAATTGGGGGCATGCCGTTGCGGCTGAAGTCGAGCACGAAGGGCGTATCGACCGTATCCCCGGTCGGGAAGGAAACGCACCATACCTCGTGATTCCCTCGAAGCCCGGACCAACTCCTCTTCTTTACTCAAGCGAGGAAGCGCTTACGTACCTCAACGCGGATGTTCTTTCGCCATCAAAGTACGGATTGCTTCTCATCGCGTCGCGCGCCTTGAACTTCCATCGCGATTTTCTCGCTCCCGTCCAGCGTAAGGTTCTCGATCCTGTAAAGCGTGGAATGACGCTCATCGTTCTCGCTCAGGATTATACATCAAGCCGCTATACGCTTGACTGGCTGCCGAAGCCTCTCGGTGTCGAGACGCGGCCTGGGCGCGTGTTTGATCCCGCTGGTCTGCTCGGCATGGCCCGAATCGAGGATGACGATATCATCCGCCTGCGTTTCGTGGCCAGTCCCGGCTGGGATGTGTCGGCGGACGGTGGCGAAGCGGTCCTTCAGTGGGGTATGGGCAGAATCATTCTGATTAACGCGCGC
>Ga0209777_10002438_pt1 | contig 24464 bp, 25 predicted proteins | sample FrelakmetHBP12HB_FD_187147 | JGI IMG/M metagenome (GOLD analysis project Ga0209777, IMG submission 187147) | Freshwater lake sediment microbial communities from the University of Notre Dame, USA, for methane emissions studies -HBP12 HB (SPAdes)... | ecosystem: Environmental > Aquatic >... | reverse complement strand
TCAAAAACCGGGAACATAATCCTTCCCCTGAACCTGTCATAATGGTTACGGGTTTTTTCCGACCTTACCGCCAGCCCCGCCCTCTCTATTTCGTCTTTGTTATATCCTTTGCCGGTTAAGAAATCGCAAAGTCCCTGCCATGATTCCGGACTGTATCCCAGCCGCCATTTCTTTATGGAGTCTTCAGTTATGCCCCGGCCCAATAAATATTTCCTGGCCTCGACGCCCGTGGTGCTGGCTTCCAATTGTTTTTCATAAAATAAAGTAGCCAGCTGACAAATTTCATATAGCCTCTGCCTGGCTGTAACCAATTTCGGATCCTGCCTTTTTAATTCAACACCCGCTTTCTGGGCCAATATCCTCAAGGCATCGCCGAATTCTATGCCCTCGATTTTCATCACGAAATCAAAAATAGAACTGCCTTCTCCGCAGCCGAAGCAATGCCACATCTGTCTTGAGGGCGAGACAAAAAAAGACGGAGTTTTTTCCGAATGAAAAGGACAAACTCCGCGATAGTTTGCCCCGGCTTTTTTCAGCTTGATATAACTGCCGATTACTTCAACAACATCCAGCTTATTTTTTATTTCATCTAATTGAGAGCCAAAAGCCATGGTACAAGGTTCGATTTTAGCAACTTTAATTGCGTATTTAATTCCGGAGTATGAGTTTCTTAATTGATTTCATCTTGGCATAAACGCAAAAAAAATGCAAAAAATCCCCGAAGCTTCCGCCCGGGGATGAATGTGCACGCGTTCTATCGTTCTCATGCTGTTCACAGCTTAAGGAACGATGTTCCCTTGGTTCCAGGCGGCAAAATACAATTGGCCGCCCTTTCGCAGCAATTCATAAGGATTGCTCTTATTTCGTCATGACGACTTTTCAATTCAGGGTTTCTCTCATAACCTTTTATGCTTTCATACCCCACCACCGCCGCACCCAGCATGCCGAGATATCCCTCAACCTCAGCCTTCAATTTCTCCTTGGGGATTACTCTGCCAAACTCGTCCCAAAGAGATTCATAGCCGCGCGGCAGAAAATTCAACCACCACCTTATACTCCCAAGGTAACGCCGAAAGATTTTGCCTGGGTCAGTCTCATGACGATCATAGATGATGTGTGTCGCTGCCGCCATAACAGCGACCGCAAGCCCCAACCCCGTAACCATAGATACGATAAAAGAAAGGTCAAATATCTTCGACCCGGGACCGAGATGTAAAATCCAACGATTATACATCGAAGTGGCGGTTACAGGCCCGAGCAATGAAAACAAAATAAGCGCTAACATCTGAATTTCTTCATACCAGTCGGGAATCTCCATGGGAATCTCTCTGCCGGTTCTCTGGCAGTATTCCTCTTTCACCCAATCGGGAACTTTTTTCCATTCCCGATGTTTGTCAAACAGCAGCCTCCGCAAGTCGAACATTTGCCACCAGCCTTTCTTTCGCTCTGACAACAGAAAGGAAAGTTTCAAAATCTTTCCCCAGCCGTGGAGCCACCAAGTTGCTCGCACGCATGTTTTCTGCGACCTTTGGAGCGGTTTCAAAGATCTGTTTTTAATTTAGCACTAAATCCTTTCTCCAGCAATAACCCGATAAAAATACAAAATGTATCTAAAAACAGCCGAGGACAAAAACACAAAAAAACCGAGGGGAATTACCTCGGTATGAAACTTATGCGCCCGCATAGAAAGACGGACTACTCGCTGCTGTCGCCGGTATTATTCCTGAGGACCAATTTCCAACGGCCCTCATCGACCTCTAACACTAACCTGTAGAAACAGGTTCTCCGGAGCTGACCTTTCTTGTCTTTGGTGTGGCAGGCTTTGCCTTCGCCCTTAGGGGCTACAAGCACAAGGATAGTGTCCTGATCGCAATCAATATACATGTGTACGATATCCATAAAATTGCCGCTTTCTTCGCCTTTTATCCAGCTCTTCTGCCTGCTACGGCTCCAGAAAGCGGCCTTTCTTGTCTGGAGCATCATTTTGAATCCGCCCTCATCGGTGTAAGCCACCATAAGAACATCCTTTGTTTCATAGTGCTGCACGATAACCGGCACCAATCCCTTGCCGCTTTTGGGATCTTTTATCTTGCTAAAATCCAAGTTCAATTCGGTGCCCTTTTCCCGCGGGTTTTCCTCTGGCATGGTATGCTCCCTCCCTGTATGGGGCCAAAAAATCAAAGACCAACGTAGCATCGGCTACAGTTAGAGATTATAACCTTTTATGTTTTATGTCAACACATTTTTTGTATCTAAAAACAGCCGGGCCCGGCTGCTTCTAGAAAATCACGATACGGCCATCTAAAATTTATGAATTTTAGATGTTTGTATATTTTCGACGATTTTTTAATTCCCGTCAATACCCCCTATGTGGATGAGCTGTGGAAAACTGCCGAAGGCAGTCCTGAGCTGTGCCGAAGGACTATTCCAGATTTTTTCTGATTTTTTCTGCAATTTCTTTCATTTCTTCCGCCGATGGCTTTGGGTCCAAGACTTTGTTGGGGAATGCGCCAAGCCCGTCTGATATTTGCCTTGGTATCACATGAACATGCGCATGCGGTACATCTATCCCCGCAATCCCCTCAACCACCCATTCTGTATTAAATGTTTTCTGCATGGCCAACGTGATGCGCCTGGCCGTATTCATTAATCCTGAATAATCTTTTTCCGATAAATCCCAAACCCATTTTGCATGCTTTTTGGGAATCAAAAGGGTGTGGCCCTTTGTGAAAGGATTGATATCCAGGAATCCCAGAAAATCGTCATCTTCAAAAACTTTATAACTGGGAATCTCTCCTTTGCCGATTTTGCAGAATATGCAGTCCATGATTTCTTACTTTATGCGGAAGGTAACATTAACATCTACTGTTATTTCGTTTTGCCCCGGTTCAATGGTAGGAATGGGCGCTGCACTGGGCGAGACAGCTTTATCCATCATTACTCCTGCGCCATAATTATAAACAGGGGTATACCCTTCCTGGACATTCAAAACTTTAACGATTTCTAATCCTGAATTTTTGGCAATGTCTTCGGCCTTGGTACGGGCTGCGGCAATTGCCTTATCCCTTGCCTGTTGTTGTACCTTTTGCGGGTCATCAATTGTAAAGCTTAAATCGCCGGTTAATGTCGCGCCGTTCTGGGTGCCGGCATTCAAAATGTCACCAATTTTGGCAAAATCCCTGATTTTTACCAATATCTGCTGGCTTAAAGTATATCCCTTATAAGTTCTCTCCCCGGTTTTCTCATTATATTCGTACCTGGGGCTCAAGCTATATTGGGTAGTCTGGATATCTTCTGGTTTCACTCCCAAACCTTTTATGCCGCTGATAATTTTATTCATTGTTACGGTATTGGCATTAACGGTTGTCGGAACATCGTAGCCCTCTGAAGTTACGCCAAAACCGACTGTGGCGATATCCGGCACAGCATAAATTTTTCCCTCGCCCGAAACTGTCATTTCCCTGGGTGCATATTGGGGCAAGGTCCAAAAAGTCGGGATAAGGCCGACGACATATGAAATAGCTATCGCAAAAATTAAAACTACCGCTAAAATAAATACGCGGTTTGATAAATCTAAAATTTTTGTTTCTGCCATGATATTTTTTACCGCCGACTGGCGGATTAATTAATATTAATTTTATCTTATCAGAAATAATCCGAGGATAAAAGATGCCGCATTCGCGACAAATGAAACAACCAAAGCATGCTTTAACTTTATATCCAAAATCTGGTTATATATGACAGCTTCGATTATAAAGACCAAAAACTCTCCTGTAATGACAATGATGGTCCGGTCAAAAATAAAAGCCGGCAGCACAAACCATAAATAAGGAAGTGTCAGGGCCGAGGCTGTAATTCCCGCAAAAATGCTTTTAGACGGCTTGGTTTTCGCAAAAAAATTACAAAGCCAGACAGCAATAGGCACTTCTATAAGCAAGGTCAGGAATAAGGCCAATAAAAATTGTTCTTCGTACAGCATCTATTTTTTACCGAATATGCTCTTTATAAAATCCCACAAATATTGGAAAAATCCTTTTGGCTGGGAAACCGGCTTTGGTGTTGGTGCAGGAGTTGGCTTCGGGGTCGGCTTCGGGGTCGGAGTAGGCGTTGGAGTCGGATTGGGGGTTGGTGTTGGATTATAATTATTCTGGAAAATTTCAGTTTTATCGGTAGTCCCGTTATTATACTTTGAAACTTGTTTTGATTCGTAAAGGATTAGCTTGCCGCCGGAAATGCCGGCAATCGTATATTCTACGTCCTGCGCGGCCAGGGGGTTGGAATTTTCAACGCTACCGCCGAAAGGCTCGATTATGGCTTCGGTCGGCAAAAGGTTCGCGTCAATTTTCAAATTTTTTACTCCGGCAGAGTCAACATACGATTTTTTCGCTGCAAAAATCTCCAGACTGTTGAATTTATAACCTTTTGTAAGGCACTCACCGCTCTTGATGATATAAAACGGGTTTGGGCCGGCCTCCGGGCCTGTGATATACCCTACCAGGTAATAGTCCGGAAATTGGTCAAGGTTCACTATTTTTACGCACAAATCCATAGGGTGGGTATTCGGCATAATCACATCAGCATGGCTGCAAAAAGGGAAAAACAATATCATGCCGGCCGCAAATAATAAAATTGTTTTATTCATATTTTTTTATTTTACATTAATATTTTTTAATTATCGCAAATTTTTTGAAAAAACTAAAGGCGCTTCGTGCTGCAGAAGCGCCCTCATCCGTATGTCCCCATCTATTTCCTCCCCTCCGGAGCATTAAGCTCCACCTTGATTCTCGACGGCCAACTGACCACAGAGATGCTGCTAACAACCCTTCCCCTGTGCCTCTTTTTGGCCTCCATCAACTGTCCCTCAGCCATGATTAACGCCTCTGGCTCCGTAGAAGCGCCGCGGAGAGGAATTTCCTCCTTAAGTGGAGGGCCAGCGCCGTCGAAAGTCACCTGCAAGTACCAATTTTCTTGTCCCATTTTTCACCTCCTTTCCGAGGGAACAAGTCCGGATGCCGCCCGAGCTCCAGCCCAGGCCTTCAATTCCACTATTGCACAATCAAAAAACTAAATCAATAAAAATTTAAACGTCTATTGCAAGCTCCCTACATAATAATTGGCCAAAACATTCAAATCTCCGGACCTATGAGAGCCTCTCCCATCTTTTGTATTGAATGCATTTGTCCCGTCTTTCCCGCAGTAAGGCAGTATGGCCTGCGCCCCGCCGGAATGATAATTTAAAAAATCTGTCAGATTATAAACTTTATTATTCACGACCACATAGCAATCATTAGCCGAATTGTGCTTTGAAACTTCGCTCAAACTTAAAACGGCCGCCGCCTGGGCAGGATTGCCGCTGTTTTGGCTTAACGGATTATTAGAATAGGCTCCTGTATTATTTTTTTGGTATAGGACAAGCCTGGCCGCCAAAAGCGCCGCCACTATCAACCCGAATGAAAATAAACTTATTGTAACTGCTTTTTTCAACATACCAGGTAGTGAAATTTCAGCAACTTAATATTTTTTCTTTTTTGAATCAATATTTAACTGCTGAAAACCTATATTTATTGATAGTTTGTGCCCGGAGTGTTCGAAGTTATTTTATCGCGATAAAATAACTAGCCGAAATTCTACTACCTGGCATAATATCTTTTAAATTTATACGAATTTCCTACAGCATAAATTCCTCAGTATGGATATTTTTCTTTGATACGCCTATTTCCAAAAATTGTTTTTTAAGGCTGGCCATCATGGGAACCGGCCCGCATATCAGCACCTCTTTATTTTTCACATCCCCGCACAATTGGCTGATTTTTTGAGCTGTGATAAATCCGTCTTTGGAAGTATCGTGGAACCTGAATTTGAAAGAAACGTTTCCCTTAGTCAAAGAATCGAAATATTCCGAATGTATTCCCTCCTCCGCCTTGCCCACCGAATAAAAAAGGTGGATTTTATGTTTGCCCTGGGTTTGGAAATCTTTTGCCATGCTCAAAAACGGGACTATGCCTATTCCGCCGGCAATCCAGATTTGCTCTTCCGAAAAATTCCTGTAATCGAACTGGCCGAAAGGTCCCTGTATCACTGCCTCGGTCCCGGGCATGATGCCTTTCATATTTTTAGTGTAATCTCCTAAATTCTTGACGATGATCTTGATATTTTTTTCTTTCGGGGATGAAGCCAGGGAAAACGGATGCGATTCTGCGGAAATCCCCTTGCCGCGGAAAGATATGAAAATAAACTGGCCGGGCAAAAACGGCATTTGTTCTCCCGCAGGCGCTAGGTCTATTTCAAACAGGGAGCCCGGCATAAGCTCTTTTACATAATTGACTTTGTATTTCCATTTTTTGCCCATATCCAAAATAGTCCTGTAAAAAATTGCGGCAAGCCCGAGAAAAGCTATCGCCAGCATATAAAATCTCAAGCCGTAAGACCGGGAAACGTCGCTTGGGATTAAAAAAACGTGTAATCCCGCAATAAAAAAAGCCAGCCCTAAAAATTTATGGGTTGACTTCCATATATGGTATTTTGGCCTGACATAGAAAGTGAGCCAAAGCAGGATAATCATTAAGATCAAAGAAAAAATCCCGTAAGCAACGGGTACATTATCCATTGATGGGATTAAAAACGTCGCCGCCGCTATTATAGACAAAGGAGCATATCTCATTGCCAGAGTTATCGGATGCCATAGTAAGAGTATGAAAGCGATTCCGCCGATGATATGGTGGTTGATGTAAGTATCGTTCAGCCCAAAAAATATTTTTTCAAGATATTTATTCCTGGATGCCAAAACCAACGATGTGGAAAACAAAACCATCCCCACCAGGCCGGTAAGCTGGCCTATTGAAGTCATTACCAAATAAAAACTGCTGAAACGCCCCGCCAATGGCTTCATTCCAAGCCAAAAAAATACTGGTATAATGGCCAGTACAACAATTATTGTTGCGCCGATAAAACTTCTATCTTGTGCTTTCATTTTTATATCTTATATATATTATAACGATAAAGCTGACAGGAATTGGTGCAGTTCCTCCCCTTTGATGTTCCTGAACTCTCCGGGATGAAGCTGCCCCAGGCTGATATTCAAAATCCTTATTCTCTTCAGGTCTATAACCCCATATCCTAAAGCTCCGCACATCCGCCTTATCTGCCTTTTTTTGCCTTCGGTCAGTATGATTGAAAAAGACTTCCTGCTTATTTTTTTTACCTGGCATTTCTGCGTTATGTATCCGTCATCCAGCCTGACTCCGTCGGACATTTTTTTTATGAAGTCTCCTTCCATCGCCTTGTCCAAATCCACAACGTATTCTTTTTCATGGACGTTTTCCGGATTCAGCAGCCTATCAGTAATACGTCCGTCGTTTGTCAAAATTATCAACCCCGAAGAATCTTTGTCCAAGCGGCCGATAGGAAAAACTTTTTTTGAGGTCCTAAGGATGTTTGCGATTTCCAATTCTTTCCTGTCCGGGCTGTATGTCAAAACACCCTTGGGTTTGTTGAAAGCCAAATAAAAAAATTCTTTATTATAATTTTCAACCGTAACCTTATCTTTTTCATTAACTTTATCTCCCAAAACCGCCGGCCGGCCGTTTATCTTCACTTTTTTCTGGCTAATTAAAAAATCCGCCTCCCTCCGGCTGCAAATTTTTTGGATAGCTAAATATTTATTTATCCTGATCGGATATTTTAAGTTTTCCATTGTTTATTATTTTATAAATATTTTCTACAACCTCTGCGGGCTTTAAATATGAGTTATCAATTATTATTGGTTTAAATGCTTCAATTTCTCTTTCCATTTTTCCTATAAGATTTTTACTGGTTTTTACCTTGAGATCATAATCATTATTACCCGACCTAGCCTTTGTCCTTTTCAGCCTTATGTCTTCGTCAACTTTTATCAAAAACAAAAAATCTGGCAATCGGATCGGCAGTTTTTTTATATCGGCTGTCAAAGATAAATCGGCATTCCTTATTTTATGATATGCCAAAGTAGAATATACATACCGGTCGCATATGACCCAATTATTTTTTAAAAGATTCTCTATCTGATGCGACTTATAAATTGCGGAGGCGATATAAAACAATAAGCTGGAATCAATCGGGGCTTCTGTTTTTATAAATGGCTTGATCTGGTTAAATCCGGTATTTTTTTCTTCTACATCCTCGTATCTTATGGTTTTCAATCCTTCTTCCGTGAGCTTATCCTGCAAAATTTTTGACAGTGTCGTCTTACCGACGCCGTCGATACCTTCAAAAACTATTAATTTATTTCTCATAGCATTTTTAATATGGTCCGTACCCTGTTTAACACTTTTTTATCTTCTTTCCCTTCGGCCACCTCAAACTTATAGCGGACTAATCTTCTTGCTATTTCCGCTGCCGCCTCTTTTTGGATGATTTCATCGTTAATCATCCCTTTGGTGACCATGTTTGCCCCCATATTCGTCGCCGAGGATATTTTTCTCAGATTCTTCCCCTGAGCCGGGAATTTTCTCGCCAGGATATGCAATAATTCGTAATTTTCTATATCCCGGTTGTAAGAGGTGGCTTTCCCGTGCCTTTTATCCTTCATTACAACATCATAAAAATCTGCAGAGGCGGCCATATAAGCCAGATTAAGAGGGTGTTCAACCGGCAGGTCGTGTATCGGGAAAGTTTCAAATTTTAAATAATGAGGGCTGGCTCCGCCGGACATTTCATGATAAAGCTGGTTGAGGCATATCCCGAATTTTCCGCTTCCTCCGCCCGGGCTTATTATCGCAATAATTTTTTTATCTATTTTAATAAACGGATTAATCGCCAGATCATCAATTTTGATGTTGTCTTTATGATAGTTACATAAAGAAAAAAAACGAAATGTCTTTACGCCGAGTTTTTTTAATTTTTTCTCAAGCAAGATAATTTTTTCGGGTATGGCGGCATTCTGTTCAAGCATGCTGATCACCGCATATTTGACATCCAGCCCGCGTTTCTTAAACTCGCGGATGCTCCGAACGGTTTCTTCGGAATAAGTTGTTTTAAAGTCTCCCCTTACTCTGTCCCGTAAAATGTCCCTTGCGGAAACAACAAAAATTGCTTCTCCTTTGCTGCATATTTCCTTAAGTATTTTTAATTTAGTGTCTTCCTCGTAGCCGGGCAACACACGGGAGCAGTGTTTGTCTTGGATGATTTTTCCTCCGAATTCAATATAAAGCTTGTCATATTCTTTTTGAATCATGCCTTTTATTTTTTTCACCTGCTCTTCCAGATAAATTTTGGTGTCAAAACCTAATTCGCGCATAATTTTTAAACATATAAATATTTATTAATTCTAAAATGGGGTATTTTCTCCCCATCAAGATTTTATGTTTAATTTTTCATACTCCTCCAGCAATTTTTTCCATGCCTCGTATAACCCGACAAGTTCTTTTTTCACCTCCGGGAAAGAAGACAGGTCGCGGAAATCCCTTTCCAATTTTGCATAAGCCCGGAACTCCCGGCCCTCTTTTTTGTCATCTCTGGACATATCAAAATATATGTCATCGGTCATATGGCTGGCTGAATCGCAAAAAGCAACTATTTTAGCCTCCAAGGTTTTCGGCATTACATCGCTGCACCTATGAGAACGCACGCAATGCAAGACACGGGATATTTTTTCTTCCGGATATTTTTCTTTTTCTAGAAATGCTTTCGCCACTGCTTCGCTCCTGGCGGCATGGTCGCCTTCGTATGGCAAAGGATAATGCCCGATATCGTGAAGCCAAACTGCCAGCAGGACAACTTCCTTGTCGGCTTCCGGATATTTGCCCAACATATATTTTGCCCATCTTTCCACTTCAGGCACGTGTTTCCCCAGATGATAAGGATCAGAACCGAAATCAACAATCATTTTCAGAAAATTTTCTTTGGCTTTTTCTAAAATTTTTGATTCCATGATTTATTTGCCGCTATTAATGGACTCCGTTGTTGCCTCAAAACCGCTGTTAACATCTTCTTTATACCACATTTATTATCAGATGAAGCCTTAAATACTGCGGCTTAATATAATTTTAGTTTAAAAAATTTTCTATTTCTTTTTTCGCCTGGGCCCCGTTTTTCACCTTCATCAGGCGGTCCCTAAGTTCTTTGGCGCCTTTGAATCCTTTCGTATATGCATGGAAATGTTTTTTTATGCTGTCGAACTGCTTGCAGCAGCCGTTTTTATCCATATCTTTTTCATGGAGATCTTCAAAAATTTCAGCATGCTCGATTATGGCAGCCAGTCTTTCTTTAACTTCGGGCGTCTTGCCGGAGAAAAACCACGGGTTTCCTATGGCGCCCCGACCAACCATAATGCCGTCCAGCCCTGTTTTTTCCGACAGCTGGCGGGCTTCTGCAGCTGATTTTACGTCGCCGTTCCCCAAAATCAATGTGCCGGGCGAATATTTATCCCTTAATTTTACAATCTCCGGCGCCAGCTCCCAATGGGCAGAAGAACTGAACATTTCCTTCCTGGTGCGCAGATGCACCGTGATTGCAGCGATATTTTCCTCCAGAAGCGCGGGAATCCATTCTTTAATCTGATTTTTCCCGTAGCCGATGCGGGTTTTCACCGAAACCGGCATTCCTTTTGCCCCTTTCTTTGTTGCCCTTATGATTTCTTTGGCCAATTCGGGATTCTTCATCAACGCCGCGCCCCCTCCCTGTTTTTCTATATCCCTGTCGGGGCAACCCATGTTTATATCAATGCCGTCAAAACCAAGTTCCCGGAGCATTTCCGCCGCTTTTTCAAACTGCAAAGGGTTGGCTCCGAAAACCTGAGCGACTATGGGGTGTTCTGCTGGAGAAAACTTTAAAATTTCAAGGCAATGTTCCCTGCCTCTGGAAAATAATGCTTCCACCGGAACAAACTCTGTCCAGAAAACATCGGGCCTGCCGTATTTCAAAAACATCAGCCTGAAGGCTTCGTCGGTAACGCCCGACATGGGGGCTATGGCCATAACTGGCCGTTTTAAATTTTTCCAAAAATCGGATTGCATAATTTCCAAAAAAGCGCCAAAAAAGCGATTTTTTGAAACTTAACATAATTGTTATAACACAACTCTTTAAGTATGAGCATTATTAACAAAATTTTGAACCAGCTTCAATACCCCCGGATTTATAAAATTTTTGGGGATGCGATTAACGTCTTCCCACTTCCACTCAGAGAACTTTTCCGGTTCCAATAGCTTAGGATTCTGCTCGCTAGTCCCAACGAATAAGTAGACTACGTCACCTTCCTTTACCCCATCAATCTCACCCAAAAAATTATCTATATTTAATTGAGTAATACCTGTTTCTTCAACGACCTCCCGACGAAGCGTCGTTTCTACTTTTTCACCATCATCGCATCTTCCCCCGGGAAGCGTCCAAACTGATATCGCCTTCCATTTGTCTGGAGTATAGTGACGCAATCCAATAATAATTTTTTTATCGCGCATAATTGCTATGGCTGGACAAATTTTTGACGTTCCTTTCTCTTCAAGTTTTTTCATACCACGATTTGTATAATATACGTTTCAATTTTAAAGCGGAGGGGGTGGGATTCGAACCCACGAGACCCTTTCGGGTCACGGCTTTCCAAGCCGTTTCATTAAACCACTCTGATACCCCTCCATTCTCCAGGAACTAACTACATTTTTTCGATAACTTCCAAAGCTTCAAGATTAGCTCTATCTACCATTATTTTCCTCGCTTCTTCAATAGCCAGCCACTTCATGTCATGGAATTCGGCCGGATCAACCTTGAAATTGTTTCCATCTGTAGGAAGCAGATACCAAACATCATAATGCATTTTGCATGGCTGGACCTTATTTTCTATAGGAGTGATGGTCAGCAGAAATGGCGGTTGGTCTCCTTTAAAAAAATCTTCCACTCCGAGCTCCTCTTTTATCTCGCGATTCAGGGCTTGCAGCAAAGTTTCCCCTTTATCGACGTGGCCGCCCGGAGAAAGCCAAAAACCGGATTTTTTATGATGGATTACAAATACTTTTTTATTTTTAGGATTATACGGGAAAAAATAAACGCAAAAATGAGATTGCGGATTTTCATCTCTTGTCGGCGAGCCCTCTTTCATTCTTTGCAAGTAGGCTTCGAAAGTTTTCGGGCTGTCACAAAGAGATTTGTTAAAAATTTCCTTCACCGATTGTATTGTGTCCATATTTACACTCTTAAATCCCTTAACGCTTTTATTCTTTCTTCTATCGGCGGATGTGTTGAGAATAATTTTGCGAACCAATGGGTTTTTTGCTGGCCTTTGTAGGGAGAGTCAATGAAAAGAGAAGCAGTGGCGTCGTTTTTGACGGGCATCGGTGTCGGGTCTGATGAAATTTTTTCCAAAGCGCTGGCTAAGCCTTCCGGGTATCTTGTTAAAAGAGCGCCGGATTCGTCAGCCAAAAATTCCCTTTTGCGGGAAATCGCAAGCTGGACCAATGTTGCGGCAATCGGAGCCAAAGTCGCAGCAAGAATCCCCGCGATTATCAAAATTATGCCCATGTCGCCATTGTTCTTGTTCCTTCTGCCTCCGCCTCCCACCCCTCCCCAAAAACTTATCCTCAAAAAGAAATTCGCTGTTACTGCCAGAACTCCTGCCATGACCGCTACGATTGTCGATAAAAGCATATCTTTATTGCCGATGTGTGACAATTCGTGGGCCAGGACGCCCTGCAGTTCTGTCTTGTTAAGGCGTTGCAAAAGCCCTTGTGTTACGCAAACCACCGCATGGTTTTTGTCTCTTCCTGTGGCAAAGGCATTGGGTTGCATCTCGGGTATGATATAAATTTTCGGCAATGGCAGTCCGGCGGTGATACAAAGATTTTCCACTATGCGGTAGAGTTCCGGGTTATCGGACTTTTGTATCGGCTGTGCATTGTAACTTGCCAAAACGATTTTATCAGACCACCAATAACTTGAAAAACTCATGAAAATACTCAAAAAAACTGCAAAATATAAAATTGCATTGCTGTCCAGCAGATAGCTGAAAAGCCAGCCCAGTACGATTATCAAAACCAAAAATCCGGTTATGAAAAACCAAGTCTTGCGAACATTAGATGCCGCTTCTGTATATAGAGTTGCCATTTTTTTATTGCCCTGGAACTAGAACTTAACTTGCACCGGCGCTTTTTCCTCATCGGTTGCGCCGAACAATTCCATCGCAGTGAATCCGAAAGATCCGGCAATCATATTAGCCGGGAAAACTTGGATTTTAGTATTCAATTCCATGACGTTTGAATTGTAGAACCTTCTGGCCGCTTGTATCTTGTCTTCGGTGTCGGTCAGTTCGTTTTGCAGATCCAAAAAGTTTTGTGAGGCTTTCAGGTCCGGATAATTTTCTGCTACTGCAAACAAACTCTTGAGAGTGCCCGATAAGGCGTTTTCTGCGCCGGCTTTGGCCTCCATGCCCTGGGCGTTCATTGCCGAAGCCCTTGCTTGCGTCACCTTTTCAAACAATTCCCTTTCGTGCGTGGCGTATCCTTTAACTGTTTCCACCAAGTTCGGAATTAAATCGTATCTTCTTTTCAGCTGTACATCGATATCCGCCCAAGCTTCCTTGGCCTGGTTCCTTGTCCTTACCAATCCGTTGAAAACCGCAATCACCCACAGCGCCACTAGGATTACGATAATCAAAATAATATATGCTATGCTCATTTTTTTATTGCTATATTGTCGTATTATTATATTGCTACTACGCAAATTAACATTACAACATTATAACTGTGTAATTTTAAGAAGGCGGCAGAATTCCTTTTATCGTCATTTCCAAAAACGGATGCTGGATCATCAGCCTGTACTGGAACAGCTTTATCAGGGTTATGAGGTCGTGCAGGTTTTCCCGCAGAGATTCCGGGCCGTCGAACATTTCCCAGGTCTCCCGGACTAAATTTTTCGAAAAATTATGCAGGACTTCGTAATCCGCTTTTTCTTTCAGATAATCCATTATCCCCTCAAATTCGCCTTTGTCCAGCCAAATCCCGTGGCATATATTGCACAAATCCACCCTTACTTCGGAATTATCGTATTGCACCTGGTAAAGGGGCATGCGGTCGCGCGGGCACAAACGCCCCGAGGGGGAAATTTCAAACTTTGTCTCGTCTTTCCATAAATCAACATCCAGCCAGTTCATATTCTCGTATTTCATGTCTTTTGCCCTGCGCAGCTCATCGTCGTCAAACCAAATTCCGCCGCAGTCGGTGCAGTGGTCGATATTCACATCAGCAATCCTTCCTCTTTTTAACGTATCTTTTTTACCTCTCGGGCATTGCATATTATATATCATAAACAAAAACTTCCCCTTATTCAAGGGAAGTTTTCATTTCCTATTTTTATTTCCTTTTCTCGGCCTCCATTATTTTCTTCTTTTCTTCCAAATTCCTGTCTTCCCGCATCGGCGGATTCAATTCCATCAATGTGTCCAAAGACACTGTTTTGATCTTATCATTTCCGCCTTCATTTTTGGCAACCAGCGCCTGCCCATGGGGAAAATTGATGCTGACAAGGATCCACCCATTATCTAATCGCCCCTGTTTTTGCCCAGCTTCTGGTGATCTCCGTATCCATACTTTTATCTTTGTCTTGTCAAAATCCGTTATATTCAGTTTCTTTTCCATATCCCTTGCTTTCAGTTCTTGTTTCCTTTCTTTTTTCCATCTGCTTGCTTTATTCCATTCTTCCAGATGCTTTAAATCCACAGGTTTTGTTTCGAACTTGCCTTCCGGGGTTTTTGAATCAGGATCATACACGCGGACGACCACGCCGTCATCTTCGGTGATATCAACGCCCGTGGCAAGCCAGTTTTTTTCCATCTCGCCCTCGCTTGTTTCGATTGTCACTGGCTCAGGGGAAGCTAAATTATTTGGCGGCAATTCCCTTTTTTCAGCAGGAGCCTCTATTTTATTTAACTTCTTTCTTAATTCTTTAATTTGCTCTCTTAATTTTTTGTTTAATTCCGCAGCCTCCGGACTAATCCCGGCAGGCGTTGCTTCCGGATTATGTTTGATCGATGGTTTTTCATTTCCGGTCCAGCCTTCCGGCATAGGAGCGGTTGTTTCTAGTTTTGTTTCTTCTTTTTCTGACATGATTTTATAAATTATTAGTTTCTGATAATATTATTAAATAATAGAACTAAAAATATTGTTTTGCAAACCCGGTAGTGAAAATTTGACAGCCCCACCAGCGGGCGGGGCAACGGGCAAAGCTAGTCAAATTTCTACTACCGGACAATCAAAAACCGCCTTAAGGCGGTTTTTAAAATTCACTAATATTCGTCACCTCCCATCATCGGGTTGGGCCCGTGGCCGTGAGAATCTTCTTTCTTTGGTAATTCCGCAACTACTGCTTCTGTGGTTATCAATATGGCTGAAGCGGAAACAGAATTCTCCAGGGCTGATCTCACAACTTTTGTCGGATCAACGACTCCGGCTTTTATCAAATCTTCGTATTGCAATGTCTCGGCATTAAAACCAAAACTGCCCGCTCCTTTTTTAACCGCGTCTGCTACAACTGCGCCGTCAACGCCGGCGTTCTCGGCAATCTGGCGGATCGGTTCTTCCAAAGCCCTGCGCAAAATGTTCAAACCGATTTTTTCTTCGCCCAAAGCGTCAACTTTATCTAAAGCGGAAATCGCCCTTAGTAAAGCCACGCCACCGCCTGCCACCACCCCTTCTTCGACTGCTGCCCTTGTAGCGTGCAAAGCGTCTTCGGTTTTATGGTATCTGGCTTTCTGTTCCACTTCCGTGGCTGCGCCAACTTTTATCACGCCCACTCCTCCTGCTAACTTTGCCACCCTTTCCTGGAGCTTTTCTTTGTCAAAATCCGAAGTACTGGTGCTGATTTCTTTTTTGAGGGCTGAAATCCGGTTGTCAATTTCTGATTTTTCTCCCTTGCCTTCAACAATCGTTGTGTTTTCTTTTGTGGAAATGACTCTCCTGGCCTGTCCCAGAACATCCAATTCCATATTTTCCAGTTTCATCCCTTTTTCCTGTGAGACAACTTCTCCGCCGGTAACACAGGCGATATCGTCCAGCATCTCTTTTTTCCTGTCGCCGAATCCCGGAGCCTTTATGGCCAGAGTATTGAAAATTCCGCGGAGTTTGTTCACCACCAAAGTTGCCAGGGCATCCCCGTCAACATCGTCGGCAATGATTACCAGCTCTTTTTTGCCCATCTTGATGATTTTTTCCAGCAAAGGCAGGATTTCCTGCAAAGAAGAAATTTTCTTGTCGGTGATAAGGATATAGGGCTCTTCAAAAATTGCTTCCATTTTTTCGGTATTAGTAATCATATATTGTGAAACATAGCCGCGGTCGAACTGCAGTCCTTTTACGATTTCCTTGCTCAATCCGAATGTTTTGGATTCTTCCACGGTGATTACGCCGTCTTTCCCGACTTCCTGCATGACTTCGGCAATCATCCCGCCGATTTCCGGATCCTGCGCAGAGATTGTAGCCACCTGGCTGATTTCTTCTTTTGTGGCAATCTGTTTTGACATTTCTTTCAGGGCTTTAACAATCGCATCTTTGCCTTTCAAAATTCCTCTCCTTAATGCCAGGGGATTTGCCCCGGCCGCAACATTTTTCAATCCTTCCGTGGCAATCGCCTGTGTCAGGACAACCGCAGTGGTTGTCCCGTCTCCGGCGACATCATTGGCTTTCGAGGCGACTTCTTTCACGATTTCAGCGCCAAGGTTTTCAATTTTATCTTCCAGTTCGATTTCTTTGGCAATGCTTACGCCGTCGTTGGTTATTGTCGGCGCGCCGAATCCTTTGTCCAGAACAACGTTCCTGCCTTTCGGGCCCAAAGTTATCTTAACGGCATTAGCAACTTTATCAATGCCGTTTTTCAGCATTTTCCTAGCTTCTTCGCTGTATTTTATTTGTTTTGCCATATTTTTAAAAATTTAGTTACTCAATGATCGCTAAAATATCGTCCTCTTTCGCTATTAAATATTCCTTGCCTTCAAGTTTTATTTCTGTCGGCCCGTATTTGGTGAAAATGACTTTGTCGCCGGGCTTAACTTCTAAAGTAAGCAATTTCCCGTCCGGAGAAGATTTCCCCCTGCCGACTGCGATAACCTTGCCCTGTTCCGGCCTTTCTTTTTCCATGGTGTCGGGCAACAAAATACCTGATTTGGTTTTTTCCTCTTCTTTTATAGCTTCAATTAAAATGTGGTCTGATAATGGTTTTATGGTCATTTTTTAAATAAGATTAATGATTAAAAAACTCGTGAGCCATTACTATAACATAATCTAGAAAAATAAAAAGGGATTGTCAAGGGAGACAAGAATTAAATCCAAACAAAAACCGCCTCGGTTAAAGGGCGGCTTAGATTCTTTAAAAAATCGTGTTTATTCTTTATTTTTTTGTTTATCAAGAAAATCATTCCATTTTTTTACTGCAGCCTTCATCCGTGCGCGTTTCTCTTTATCGGTACCGGGAGTTTCTGCCGCCTCTTTAAAGTCGCTGAGCGCTTTATCAATATATTCAGATCGTAACGCCTCGTCTTGGATAACCTCTGGAATTCTTCTTAGGGTCTCATCTGTAGGATGAATAACGGCGAACGCTTTTTCCATCTCCTCAGTGCTTAAAATTTGTTCCGGGGTTAACGGTCTAGAGCCATATGACCTCTCTTGCCCACTTCTTGATTCTTTTTCTGATTTCATGTTTTTAAAAATTAATTTATATTTACCTCTTATAGTAATACTTCTGCAAATAATTGCAAGTTTTGCCGCCTTAACAATGTTTTGCAAAACTGTCTTTAAGAATTCCCGGTGTAGCTTTCCTTAATTTTTATATAACATAATTTTAAAAAATAAAAAGCGCTTGTCAACAGCCAAATTAAAAGCCCCGCATCGCTGAAATCAATCTACGGGGCTTATTTTGAAGAGATATTCTCCCCTGGCCTTACTTCTCTCAGGCCTAGGTAGTTTGGAATTTCTCCATTGCCTTCCGGCGTCCAGAGGCTGATGAAAACCATTCCCTTTATGACTGTTTTTTTCCTTAACCGGCCGACCTTATCATCAATAATTTCGTGCGTTACCTGGAAATTACGGCCCGTTTTGTCGTGCGTTGCCAGACAAAGTGTCGCTCCCCTTTGGTCAAGATGCTCATATTTTTTCCAAAAATGGAAAAGCCCCAAAATCAGCCTTTCCGAAAGAGTCATCCCGCTAAGCCAGCTGAAGTTCAATTTATTAATCGATAACGGATTGGCGGGTGAAGGCCGGCGGTCTGATTCCACGCTTTTCCTGGCCCAGACAGCATAGTCTTCCGGATTGCGGCGCTCCGTCGGGATTCCAGCTTTTATTTCCGCCAAAACTTCGGGCGGAATCTGCATTGCAAACCTCTTCTGGCTTTCCACAATAATTCGATAAGCCGTAATGCCACCCAAAAGCAAAATCAATTGGTCAAAACCAGGGCAGTAAGGCGGAGCGACTGAACTGCAAATCTTTTGGCTCCGGGGGAAAAAAATCCGATAAAAGACTGACCAATCGGCCAACTGTTCGAACGCCGGAGAAACCGGCGGATTTTGGTTCTGACTCATCGCCGTTTCCTCCTTGTTTAAAAGAGCTATGCGGCAAAGCACAATGCCCCGCCTAAATTACAGATTATACCATTCTATATATTTATCAAGGTCTGTTCAGCTGCGGATTTACAGCCAATACTTTTTTACTTTTTTTGCAAGAAAAAATCCCTTATGACAAGGGATTTCATCAAATTTACGTTATGCGGCAGCAACGAAATCCATACCGCTGCAGTCCTCATATTGGCCTTCGGGACTGCGGCTTGTTCCTTTGTTGAACCTGGATGTTCCCATGCGGGCCAGGCGCATCTTCATGGGACCTGCGACCCTCTGTTGGAGAAACGAATTGACCATTGTGTCCAAAGATCTGTCTGCCTTGTTCTGCGAGGTATAGGTCGGCTCGGCTAAAACCGCCGGTTCCCCAGAATCGGACTTTACTATCTTTACGACCGACCTTGCCACGCTGGCATCAAGAATTTCCTGGCTGGTCAATTCCGCGAAAGCCTGCTTGAACCCTTTCTTGGCAACAAGCTTCTTTTTTTCATCGGGCAGCTTGTCCAGGTCAAAAAGATACATGACTTTTGCGCCCGCGTCACCGACATATCCCATGAGCCTGCTGGCATGGCTCCCATCGACGTAATTCTGGCAAGAGCCGCAACCCACGGGATAAGCTCCTACCTTCCAAAGTACTTCGGGGTCATCGGTAAAAATCGCTGCAATATGCCTTGTAGAGGGCGCCGCTTCCTGAACCCTTAACATGGACGCCGCATCGGTGACATCTTGAGCGAAAGCCGTTCCCTGGAAGAATTTGGCCAAGGCCTCGAATGTGCCTGAAACTGTTTTCCCTTCTTTGCCGCCCTCTTCTCCCACAAACCTGTTTTCTGCAATATCGGCCGATGTCAACGCGCTCAAACGTATAAGGTCCGCTGCGGCCCTTATCTCTTCTTTTTTGGCGTTCAGAATTTTTTTGTTATCAATATCAGCCGGGGCAATCCCTAAAATTTCCGCGATGCCGGCTCCCCGCGACGCCTCTTCATGCCTCATTTTTATCTCAGCCAGCTGGCGCGCAATTTCCTGGCGCATCTGGGCTGTCAGGACCTCGTCCGACTGGACATTCGATTTCGAATCTTTTATCTTTTCATAAGCCTCCTTCACCTGTTTCCGCTGTTCTTCGGTCAGAAATCTCTGCAGGAAACTGACTGCTTCCTTGCTTTTCTTCGAGGGCGTAAAGCCCTTTCCTTCGGGGAAAACCGCGGCGAATATCTCTTCGGCGCGGCCGACATCGCCGAACTTCTGCAGGCTGTCTATGCCGCTTGACAAATCGGCAAGCTCTGCCAGCTTGGCCCTAATTGCACCAGGATTGATTGCCTGGCCAGCTTCTTGGCAGAAGGGTTCTATTGTTTGCTTCACGAAGGAGAATCTCCTGTCAGTTCCGGTTTCCAAAAGGTGGTTATCCTGCATCACAGCTATCCTCAGCCTTGAAGCTATCTGCTGCGGCCTGCCTTCCAAAGTGGATGCGCCAGCTTCCGCAAAACCCATCTCGGCCGAATAATTCCCGGCCCAAACAGCAAGCTGATCATCAGAAAGGAATCCTATCTGGCTCCTCACCTTTTCGTTGCCCAGGTCGTATCTCCATTTTTTCCAGGCATCTTCCGAGGAAAAATTGGCAACCATCTCGGCGATATATTCCCGGAGCTGGGGGAAACGCCCCGCATAATGGAAAATCGGCTGGACGCTGTCCCATTTTTCATTTATCTTTGCCAAAGATTCCCATTTTATTTTTCCCCCGAAGAACTTGTCAGCCGCTGAAGCCAGCTCCGATTCGATGAGTTTTTCCATGTCGGAGATGTTTTGGCATTTCTGGAGGCCTTCCAGGGCAGAGGCTGAGACTTCTCCCTCCTCGCCCTGCGAAGTGATCCTGTACACCGTGTTCAGAAAAAACATTTTTTTCAGGATTCCGGAAAACTTTTCGACGTCTTTCTTGGAAGCATATTCAAAAGACAGGAGTTTTTCCCGCACGGGCCTGAAAAGCGGCACCTTCATGTCCAGGGTGTTCAGCAGCCCGTTCAAAAGATCGCTTTGCATGGTGTGCTCTTTCCTTATGACGCGGAAAATGCCGTTTAATTTTCCCAAATCAGCCTGGTTTCCGTCAGCCCACACAAGAGACTGCGGGAAGATATGCCTCGGGATGTCGGGACAGGATTTTTTCCATGCTTCATCCAGCCCGGACTTGTTTTCAACGCTTCTGCCCAGCGCAAGCGCGAAAACCTCCAGGGATTTGCGCGTGGTTTCGGCCGACGGTATGGATTTCTGGATATCAGCAATAAATGAAATATCACCCCAGTTGCGCTGGCTCCTGGGCCCCGGCTGTTTGAGCCATTTTGCCACTTCTTGCCGGACGCCCGCATTAAGGAAACTGCCGCTCCCGGAAAACAGCCTGCCGGCGATGACCTGCCTGACTGCGGGAGAAACTGAATCGTCAAGCGTAAACTTCCACAGAATCTCATTGGACGCGGCATTATCCATCCTCAGGAAAACCGAAAGGGCTGTTTTCTGTTCGCCCGTGAGCCTCTCGCCCCGGCCTCCTTTCTCCAGCCGCCCCTGCAATATCCCCTTAAAATAATCTTCTGCCTCGGCATCGTGGGGGCAAACCCTTGCAAGGAAGTCATAAGCAATCTCTCTTTGCGCAACCGGCAAGCGGCGGTCAAGGGCTATGCGTTTCTGCTCTTCAACCAGTGCCCGGTATTCTTTTGGGAAGAACTCGCAGATTTTTCCGGGCTTTTCCTCTATGCCGCGCTCCAATTTACGGCCCGGCCTGACATAATAACTTTCACCACACTGCACAAGCTTCATTATCAAATCGTGGCGTAGATTCTCGCCGACATCCTCGGGTTTTTTTACCACCTCGGCCAGCCTCTTCAATGCTTCTCCTTTTCCGAATTCTATGGCGCGTTTTGTTATTCTCAAACGCAATTCCGGCCTGAAATAATCCGCTGAACCGACCACTGCAGTAAGCACATCGCCCTCTGCCCGGTCCACCAGCATAGCCTGCTGCTCAGAACTCATCCTGGATGCTCCGTGGATAAGGGTTGTGGCAATGAGGTCCCGATTATGGCTCCCAGGTATTGCCTGATGCAGTTCCAGCATCTTATCGACCTGCGCCGAAGTCATACCATTATAAGAAACGCATTGGATCCAGAAAGAAGAATGCGGGTCGTCAGGGGACATCCGCTCAAATTGCGACAGGGCATAATCATTTATCAGCTCATTAGCTTTCTGGAAATCCGGAGATTCCACAGATTCGCCTTTCTCGTTTTGGATATACCAGCTGGTCGCACCTTTGGGATTCTGCCTTATCAGTTCAATCAGGTCTGCCAGCTTACCCTTGCCGGACCTCCGCAGATTCTCGATTGCAGCCTGCGTAACCGACATGGCGTACTCTACGGCCGGGACTTTTCCGCTGCGTTCACCCAGCAGGAAATAGCCGCCGCTGTACGCTGTTTCGCGGTAGCAGTTTGCCATGGCCACCGGTATCAACTCTTCCTGCGGAAAATCCAAAAGGGCTTGGCTGTAAGTGGGCCTCCTATTCCGGTCTTCAATTGTCATTATCTGGTCGGCCAGCATCCTGGCGACAGCCAAATCTGTTTCCTCGGCCTTGCGCATGCCGAAAATTCTCTGCAACTGCGGCCTGAAATATTTCCAGCTCAACGGCGAAATTCCGCCGAATTCATCCCTCAACATGGAATCGCCATTCTCTTTGATATGTCTTTTTGCTTCCGCTTCCGCATCCTTTAAATACCAATCCGATTCTTTTTTCAGGACTTTCTGCTCATACAGGCGCCTGAGAGCCTGGGCCTCCCCAAAAACCTCCCCGGCTCTTTGGATTCTTGGAATTTTCGCCACCACCTTTAAAAATTGGGGTATTCTTCTTTTATAGCTCGTCAACTCATCGGCGGCCCTCGTAGCAAAATCCACTGTAGTATCCCCTGAATGGCTAGTTTCGGGTCTTCCGGCCTTTCCGCTGTATATTGCAAAAGCCAGCGCCTGGGCCCGGCCAAGGTCAACATTTTCCCTTGAATAGTATCCTGCCAGTTCATCTTGCACTATCACCCTCATAGTTTCCTCGGGTATGGCAGCTTCTTGGGCTGCAGCCTCTGTTCTTTGGGGGTTCTCCACGCGCAGGCCGCTTAACGATGTAAATGTCTGTTTGACCCTGTTATGGACAACAGTCCCTATACCCGACAAACTATTTTCCAGATCATACTTTAAATGCCATAAATCGCTGGAATACGAACTCAAATCCATGGCATTGGTTTGTTTTTCCAAATCGTCAATTTGCTGACGTTGGGCTTGTAAATCCCTGACCTGCTGCCTGGTCTTGCTGAACGGAAAAACATAGGACAAACTTCCTCTAAGTTTGCTTATTTGTCCGGAGTATTCGCCGGATTTATGCCAGAAATCCTTACCTTCCGGGATGCCCTGCTCGGCCAGCACCTTTTTTTTATACAAATCAAACCTTGCACGATGTCTGAAAGCAAGCCTTGTTTCATCCCTGGCGATTCCTTCATATTCCTGCCGACACATTATGGCTTGGGAAGCGGCCTGCCTGGCCAGGGTCTTAAAGTCGCCCTTGCCCTCTTGCAAGACTTTGACAGTCTCTTGCAACTTTTCCATGGACCCGGCAAGAGCTTTTTTCCTGGCTCCTATTTCCTTTTTTGTTTCAGCGTCTCTCAGCAGGGCTTCTTTTGTTATCTCCTCCGGATGCAAAGGGACCCAGTCCGCTTCCTTTTTCTTGTCTTCCTCAGTGGGGTCTGAAGGGTCAGCCGAGCACTCGGCCGCCAATCCCAAAATTTCCTGGGTATCCCTTATGCTGGCTTCAATTTCATCGCAATTTGCAAAAAAAGCCCGATCCTCGGGCGACAGCGCCTCCGGACCTTGCTCCGCAGTTTCCTTCCCCGGCACTAACCCGGCCTCCCCGTTTTCACTTTGACTCGACTGTTCTTTTTTCATTTTTTTGGTTAATAACTATATTCCATTATATCCTAAAAAATAAAAAAAATCCGCAGAAGCGGATTTTCATACTAGTCAGGCGAAATAAAATTCATTTCCCATTTCGTCTCTCCGTTCTTGTATTTTCCGACGGCTTTAAGTCCGGAAAAACCCAGGGCCCTATAAAATTTTTCCAAATCCTCTTTTTTGCTGTCCCTGAAATGCACGATAACTTCTTCGCCAGGGCCGATTTTTCCTTTGAATTCCTCGAACAAACTCTTGCCCAAACCTTTTCCTTGCTGCTCGGTACTTATGGCTATTGTCTGCAGCAGCCTTACTTTTCTTCCGTCGACAATCGCATCTGCGCTTTCCAGCAATCCGGTTATTTCCCCTTCGGCCCTCATAACCATGTTGATCGGCGAAGCCGAGGCGTTGCGGTAATATTTTTCTTTGCTCTTTTCTGAGCGGGGAGACAACGGAAAATGCTCGTTATAAAACTTGGTTATTTCTTTCAACTCTTCCGGAGAAACGTCTACATACACAATTTCTATAGTCGGGACGGGCTTTTCCTGCTCCGTGCCTTCTTGTTTGTGAAATATTCCTCCCATAAAAATGCGCCTTAAATTATATTTTTCAAAAATTTACCTGTGTAACTTTCTTTGACTTTTACGACTTCTTTAGGTGAACCTTCAGCAATTATCTTGCCTCCGCCATCCCCGCCCTCCGGCCCGAGGTCTATTAACCAATCCGTATTCTTGATGAAATCAAGATTGTGTTCCACGACTAAAACCGTGTTTCCGCGCGAAACCAGTTCCCGCAGGACAAACAAAAGTTTCTTGATATCGTCAGGATGCAAACCGGTTGTGGGTTCGTCCAAGATATACAAAGTCCGGCCGCTGTCCCTCCTGGAGAGCTCGGTGGCCAATTTTATCCTCTGCGCTTCTCCTCCGGACAAAGACGGAGCGGGCTG